>Ga0208514_100053_pt1 | contig 140400 bp, 128 predicted proteins | sample LakWasMet70_HOW9_2_FD_183900 | JGI IMG/M metagenome (GOLD analysis project Ga0208514, IMG submission 183900) | Freshwater sediment methanotrophic microbial communities from Lake Washington under simulated oxygen tension - Sediment Metagenome... | ecosystem: Environmental > Aquatic > Freshwater...
CCGCTCCTGCCAAGAAGGCCGCTGCACCGAAGAAGGCTGCCGCTCCTGCCAAGAAGGCCGCTGCACCGAAGAAGGCTGCCGCTCCTGCCAAGAAGGCCGCTGCACCCAAGAAGGCTGCTGCTCCTGCCAAGAAGGCCGCTGCACCGAAGAAGGCTGCCGCTCCTGCCAAGAAGGCCGCTGCGCCCAAGAAGCCGCCCGTCAAGGCTGCTGCAAAGGCCAAGCCGGCTGCCAAGGCTGCTGCAAAGCCCGCCGCCAAGCCGGCTGCCAAGAAGCCTGCCGCCAAGAAGGCTGCTGCTGCCCCTGCTCCTGCTGCCAAGCCTGCCGCTGCTCCCGCAGCCAAGACCGCACTGAGCCCGCAAGCTGCCTGGCCCTTCCCGACCGGCAACAAGCCCTGAGCTTGAACGCATGGGCCCCACGGGGCCTTGTGTATGAAACCCGGCCCCGGCCGGGTTTTTTTATGGGTGGAAGATTTCCACCGTATAGCCGGTGACGCGTTGCTTGCCGGTGCTGAGCACCAGCTGCAGCCCCTGCTCGGCACCGGCCGCCAGGCTGTTCTTGCCAAGGTTGAACTCTGCCGGCGAGAGTGCGCGGCGCGCCACGATGGCGCCGTTGGCGTCGGTAAGGGTCAGGTCCACCCAGGGCAGGGCGAGTTCCCAGCCGCTCTTGTTGCGCAGGCTCAGGCTCAGCTTGTAGTGATTGCCCGAGGCCGCGAGCGTCAGCGCGCTGCTTTCCACGCTGATCGCGTCGATCCGCTTCCAGGGCTTGATCTCGCAGCCGAGCTGGGCGCAGGCGGCCCGCAGCTGGGGCAGGGCCTGCGGATAGATGGCGGCCGCGGCATCGCGGAAATGCCAGAGCACCTGGGCCGTCAGGCCCAGCGCCAGCAAGCTGATGCACAGGGCCAGCGCCAGGCGCACCGGGCGGCGCTGCCAACGGGCCTGCCCTTCGGCGCGCTTGAGAAAGCTCGGCACCGGCGCCGCGGCCGGCGGCGCTGCATCGGCGGCGGTGCTGGCCGCGGCGGCCAGGCCGGGCGCCAGCACCACGTCCTGGTCGTCGGCCGGCGGCAGCAGGGGCTCGGGCGCTGGCGGCAGGCCGCGCGGCTCGGGCAGGGGGGCTTCGGGCTCCGGCTCTTCGGCCGGCTCGGGCTCCCAGTAGGGTTCGCGTCGGTCCGCGGCCGTGGCCGGCTCCTGCGCGTCCCGTATCAGCTGGGGGTCAGGGCTTGCCTCGGCGGGCGCAGCGTCGGCGGCCGGTTCGGCGGCCGGCCTGCGCGCATCCGCGGGGATGACCCAGGTGGCCTGCTCGGCCGGTGCCGGGGCCTGCTCCAGCGGGGTGTGGCCGGTGGGCTCGGGCACCTGCGCCTGCGGCGGCCAGGGTGGCGGCGCCTCGCGGTCCATGTCGAAGAGCTGCTCGCGGGCGTCGAACACCTCGGCACAGCGGCCGCAACGCACCCAGCCATCGGAGACACGCAACTGATCCTGCACCACCCGGAAGATGGTGCCGCAAGCGGTACAACGGGTGGCCAGGCTCATGCGCGGATCATGCCATTACTTCACTGAGCCTCTCAGACCTGGCGCTGCGCCGTCATCAGGATCCAGCCCTCTTCGCTGTCGCTCACCTCGAGCTTGGCCCAGGGCGCATAGGCGGCCTTGAGCTCATCGGCCTGACGCTCCAGGATACCGGCCAGCACCAGGTGCGCGCCGGGGGCCAGATGCGCGCAGAGCAGGGGCGCGAGCAGCTTCAGCGGCGAGGCCAGGATGTTGGCCAACACCAGCGGGTACTCGCCCTTGGCGGCATCGGGCAGGGCGGCGTGCAACTGCACGTGGTTGGCTTCGGCATTGGCCAGCGAGGCGGTGATGGCCGCCGGATCGATGTCCACCGCGTCGATCTGCTTGGCACCGTGCAGGGCCGCGCCGATGGCGAGGATGCCCGAGCCGCAACCGTAGTCCAGCACGCGATCCCAGGCGGGTGCCTGGTGGGCATGCTGCGCAATCCAGCGCAGGCACATGCGCGTGGTCGGGTGCGTGCCGGTGCCGAAGGCCAGGCCCGGATCCAGGCGCATCACCTTGGTGGCCTGGGCCGGCGCCTCATGCCAGGAGGGCACGATCCAGAACTCGGGCGTGATCTCCACCGGCGCGAACTGCGATTGCGTCAGGCGCACCCAGTCCTGCTCGGCCACCGCCTGGATGGTCTGCACATGCACATCGGCAGCCCAGTCCTGCGCCAGCACCAGGGTGGCGGCCTCGGTGGCCTCGGCCTCGGTGGCGAACAGGGCCTTCACCACCGAGCGCTCCCAGCCGCCCTTGGGCGCGGGCATGCCGGGCTCGCCGAACAGGGCCTGCTCGGCGGGCGTGTCGGCATCGGCGTCTTCCACCGAGACGGCCAGCGAGTCGATCTCCATCAGCGCGTCACTGACGACCTCGACATCGTCCTCGCGGCAGACCAGGATCAGTTCGTGCAGGGTGGCGGACATCAGCGCTTGTGCTGGGACATCCAGCCTTCCAGGTAATGGATGGAGGTGCCGCCCTCGATGAACTTGGCGTCCACCATCAGCTCGCGGTGCAGCGGGATATTGGTCTGTATGCCTTCCACCACCGTCTCCGACAGCGCGATGCGCATGCGCGCCAGCGCCTGCTCGCGCGTGTCGCCATGGGCAATGATCTTGCCGATCATGGAGTCGTAGTTGGGCGGCACGAAGTAGTTCGTGTAGGCGTGCGAATCCACGCGGATGCCGGGGCCGCCGGGCGGGTGCCACATCGTGATGCGGCCGGGCGAGGGCACGAACTTGACCGGGTCCTCCGCATTGATGCGGCACTCGATCGCGTGGCCGCGCATGGTGATGTTGCGCTGGGTGAAGGGCAGCTTCTCGCCGGCGGCGATGCGAATCTGCATCTGCACGATGTCGATGCCGGTGACCATCTCGGTGACCGGATGCTCCACCTGCACGCGCGTGTTCATCTCGATGAAGTAGAACTCGCCGTTCTCGTAGAGGAACTCGAAGGTGCCGGCACCGCGGTAGCCCATCTTGCGGCAGGCGGCCGAGCAGCGGTCGCCGATCTTCTCGATGACGCGGCGCGGGATGCCCGGTGCCGGCGCTTCCTCGATGATCTTCTGGTGGCGGCGCTGCATCGAGCAGTCGCGCTCGCCCAGCCAGACGGCGCTCTTGTGGCTGTCGGCGAGGATCTGGATTTCCACATGGCGCGGGTTCTCGAGGAACTTCTCCATATAGACCTCGGGATTGCCGAAGGCCGCGCCCGCTTCGCTGCGCGTCATCTGCACCGCGTTCACCAGCGCTGCCTCGGTGTGCACCACGCGCATGCCGCGGCCACCGCCGCCGCCGGCCGCCTTGATGATGACCGGATAGCCCACCGAGCGGGCGATGCGGATGATTTCCTTGGGGTCGTCGGGCAGGGCGCCTTCCGAGCCGGGCACGCAGGGCACGCCGGCGCGGATCATGGCCTGCTTGGCCGAGACCTTGTCGCCCATCATGCGGATGTTTTCCGAGGTCGGGCCGATGAAGGTGAAGCCGCTGCGCTCGACGCGCTCGGCAAAGTCGGCGTTCTCGGAGAGGAAGCCGTAGCCGGGATGGATGGCCTCGGCATCGGTGACCTCGGCGGTGGCGATGATGGCCGGCATGCTCAGATAACTCTGGGCTGAAGCGGCCGGGCCTATGCAGACGGCCTCGTCGGCCAGCTTCACATACTTGGCGTCGCGGTCGGCCTCGGAATACACCACCACCGATTTCACCCCCAGCTCGCGGCAGGCGCGCTGGATCCGGAGCGCAATCTCGCCCCGGTTCGCAATCAATATCTTCTTGAACATGGCCGGGCCTTACTCGATCACGAACAGGGCTTGACCGAATTCCACGGGTTGGCCGTTCTCGACCAGGATCTTGGTGATGGTGCCGCTCTTGTCGGCGTCGATCTCGTTCATGATCTTCATCGCCTCGATGATGCAGATCGGCTCGCCTTCCTTGATCTGCTGGCCCACCTCGGCAAAGGACTTGGCGTTCGGGCTGGAGGCGCGATAGAAGGTGCCCACCATCGGCGACTTCACCACATGGCCGGTCTCGGCCGCGGGGGCGGGCGCGGCCACGGGCGCTGCGGCCACCGGGGCGGCGGCAGCCACCGGCGCGGCGGCAACGGGCATGGCCTGGGCCATCGGCACCATCACCGTGCCGTCGGACTTGACGATGCGCACCTTGCCATCGGCTTCGGTGATTTCAAGTTCAGAAATGTTCGACTCGGACACCAGGTCGATCAGGGTCTTGAGCTTGCGCAGATCCATAAGGCTTACCTCCAACGGGAAGATTGATTGTTGTGCTTCTAATGCCGGCCAGGCTGGCGGCTGGCTCGATCTCAGCCCGCCGGACTGAGCTTGGCCAGCGCGTACTGCAAGGCCAGCTGATAGCCCTGGGCGCCCAGTCCGCAGATCACGCCATCGGCCAGATCCGAGAAATAACTGTGCTGCCTGAAGGCCTCGCGCTTGTGGATATTGGACAGGTGCACTTCCACAAACGGCAGCGCCACCGCCGCCAGGGCGTCGCGCAGGGCGACACTGGTGTGGGTGTAGGCGGCCGGATTGATGATGATGAAGCGGCATCCGTCCTGCACCGCCGCCTGGATGCGGTCCACCAAGGCACCCTCGTGGTTGCTTTGGAAGGATTCCAGCGTGATTCCGGCTTTTGCTGCTGTCTCGGCGAGATCAGCATCGATTTGCGGCAAAGTTCGCGCGCCATAGATCCCAGGCTCCCGCGTTCCGAGGAGATTGAGATTGGGGCCGTGAATCACGAGAATCTGCATCAGCGACGTGCGTAGCGGTTTAGAGCCTGGACACTAGAAGCTTGAAAGGCTGAACTTTAAGCGTTTTAGGACCAGATCCCGCCAACTAGCCAAAAATAATCTGCTTGACCAGTTTGGCGCTTTGCGGCTGACTTTCGGCAGGCCGGTGGGGCTCGCGCGAGCTCAGGCCGCGCGCCATCTGGCGCAATTCGTCCAGCTGTGTGGCGCCCAGCTTGCGCCACACCGGCTCGCCCTGCGCGTTGAAGGCCACCGAGAAGGGCAGGCCGCCCTGCGTGTTACCAAGTGTGCGTGCCAGATCGGTGCCGGTCAATCCGGCCAGGGCATTGGGGAAGTTGAGCGGCAGCTTGCTCAGGAATTCCGCCACCGGCTTGGCGGAGTCGACCGCCAGCCCCAGCACCTGCCAGTTTCCATGCTCGCCCGCGAAGCGATTGATCTCCGGCAGCTCCTTGACGCAGGGCGCACACCAGGTGGCCCAGAAATTCAGCAGCAGGGGTTTGCCGCGCAGGCTGGCGCTGGCCAGGCCCTGGCCGTCCAGGGTCTCGAAGCGGGCGGCCCAGAAGGCGGATGCGGCGTCCGAGAGCGCGGGCTCACCGCCGCGCTGGCGCAGCGCCGCGACGACGCCCAGCAAGGCCGCGCCGGCACCGGCGGCGCCCAGCAACAGGGTTTGGCGGCGCTTCATTCGGCTTGCTCCAGCATCAGTTTGCGCAAAGCGGCCAGATCGCCGCGTTCGCTGCGGCCGCGCGCGTCGCGCTTGAGGGCGCCGCGCTGGTCGTCATAGTCCAGGATGGTCATGGCAATGGTCACGCTCTCCTGCAGCGCGCGGCAGGGTGCGGCAAAGCTCAGCACCTGCACCGCCTCGCCGCGCGGCCCGGTGGTCTCGCCGGTCTCGTAGTCCATGCCCATATTGATGAGCGCAATCTCGGCGGCCTTGCTGTCGTCGCAATAGAGCTGCAAATGGATGTTGTTGAGCCGGGTGGCGGTGCCGCGCCAGACCGCGCCGCACAGATGCGGGCGGAACTCGCCCAGGTGTTCCATCCATTGCGCCGCCAACTCGCGCAGGGCCAGCAGCTCCTGCGGCTGGGTGTCGGCGCAGAACAGCGCCAGGTAGTCGCGCACCTCGTCTTCCAGCTCGTCGTTGCTGGGCAGGGGGGCATGCTTGCCCAGGCCCAGCTGCTTGACGGCGCGGCGCTTGGCCGGGCCGTATTCCTGGCCTTCCTCGACCACCAAGCGTGCCGCGGTGGCGGCGATTTCGGCGGTGACGGGGTTCTCGATACTCATTCTGGGAGGGCCACGGCCGGCATGCGGGCCTCAATGGTCGCCGATCTGGCGATCACATAGGGGCTGGAGGGGCGTTTCTCGAAGCGCTTGGGCGCCGGCAGCATCACCGCCAGGCGCGCCGCCTGCCAGGCGCTGAGCTGGCCGGCATCGACACGGAAGTAGTGGCGTGCCGCCGCCTGGGCACCGAACACGCCCTCGCCCCATTCGACATTGTTCAGGTAGATCTCGAGGATGCGCTGCTTGCCCAGCAGGGCCTCCAGCATCAGCGTCAGCACGAACTCCTGGCCCTTGCGCAGCAGATGGCGTTCACCGCTGAGGAAGAGGTTCTTGGCGAGCTGCTGGGTGATGGTGGAGCCGCCCACCACCTTGGGTGCGGGCTTGGCCGCCAGGCGTGCCGGGGCGCGGCTGCCCAGCTTGGCCAGGCGCGCTTCCTCGCGCTGGTTCTTCTCCCAGGCCTTCTCCAGCGCATCCCAGTCGACGCCGCCATGCTCGCTGAAGCCGGCATCCTCGCTGGCGATCACCGCGCGCTTGAGCTGTTTGGAGATGCGCGCATCGTCCACCCATTGCTGGCTCCACAGGATCTGGTGCTTCTCCACCGCCAGCCGCCAGGCTTCGGAGCGCTGGAAGCTGGTGGATTCGGGCGCCAGCACATTCATCAAGGCGATGCGCGCGGCGAAATAGAGCTGCAAGGCCAGCACCGCCATGGCCAGCAGCAGCAACAGGCGTAGCAGCGACCTCATGCGCCGCTCACTTGCTTCTTGCCAGCTGCGCGCGCAGCGCGGCCAGCACTGGCGCGGTCTCGGGCCGCACGCCGCGCCACAGCGCAAAGGCCTCGGCCGCCTGCTCGACCAGCATGCCCAGGCCGTCGCGCCCCTCGGCGCCCTGGGCTTCGGCCCAGTCCAGGAAGGGCCGGGCCGCCGCGCCATACATCATGTCCACCGCCAGGCCGCCGCTGCGCAAGACCTGACCCTGGACCGGCACGCCCGCGCCGGCCAGGCTGGCGCTGGTGCCGTTGACGAGGATGTCGAAGCCGCCGCCGCAGCCGTCCAGGGTGGTGGCGGTGAGCCGCACGCCATGTTCGGCGGCCCAGGCCTGGTGCGAGGCCACCAGGGCGGCGGCCTTGTCCAGCGTGCGGTTGGCCAGCACCAGCTCGGCCGGCCGGCCGGCGATCAGGCTGCCCAGCACCCCCGCCGAGGCGCCGCCGGCGCCCAGCAGCAGCACGCGCCGGCCCGCCAGCGGGCGGCCGGCATTGCCTTCGATGTCGCGCGCCAGGCCCAGGCCATCGGTGTTGTCGCCCCACCAGCCCTGGCTGTCGAAGCGCAGGGTGTTGACGGCCCCGGCCAGCGCGGCGCGCGGGCTGTGCCGGCGCGCCAGCGCGAAGGCCTCGAACTTGAAGGGCACCGTGACGTTGCAGCCGCGCCCGCCGGCGGCCGCGAAGGCCTCCACCGTCGGCCCGAAGGCGTCCAGCGGGCACAGCAGGCGCTCATAGACCAGCGCCTGCCCGGTCTGGGCCGCGAAGGCGGCGTGGATGAAGGGCGATTGGCTGTGGGCGACGGGATTGCCGGCCACGGCATAACGGTCGGGGCTGCTCATGGTTGTGCACTGAGGCTGGTTTCCAGCCCGTCCTCGCGGGTGAACTTGAAACGTGAGGTGATCACCAGCACCTCGGCGCCCTGGCGCATCGCGGCCGTGAAGGGGCCGAAGGGCCCGGCGGCGCGGGCGATGGCAATGGCGCGCCGATCCAGCACCGCATTGCCCGAGCCCTGCACGATGTCGGTCTCGACCACCTTGCCCTTGAAATCCACGTGGATGTTCATGGTCAGCTCGCCATACAGCTTGCGGCCCTTGTACTGCGGGAAGTCGCGCGTGCCGCGCTCCTCGATGCGGCGGCGCAGCGCGTCGTAGTACTGGGCATAGACCACCTCGCGCGTGGCCGGGCTGATGTAGCGCTTGCGCGGGCGCGCGTTCTCCTCGTTCACGCGCTTCTCGATCTCGGCCAGCAGCTGCACCAGCTGGCGGCGCTTCTCGGCCTGCTCGCGCGCCTCGGGCGTGCCCTTGTCGCGCTGCGGGTCGGGCGGCGGCAGCAGGGCCAGCTCGCGGCGCACCTGGGCCAGCAACTGCTGCTGCACCTCCTGCAGCTTGGCGATCTGGGTGTGCGACAGCTCGGTGCTCTCGCCCTGCTCGGTGCGCGGCGAGGGTGCCAGCGGCGAGGTGGCGCGGCCCACCGTGCCTTCACCGCCGCCGGTCAGGCTGGCCTGGGCCAGCGCCTGCGCCTTGGTCGGGGTCTCCTTGCTCTTGGCGTTGACCAGCACCACCTCGAGCGGCGTGTCCTCGAACAGGCGGTTGAAGCGCTCCGGATCGACGATGCGCAGCATCAGCAGGCCCGCATGCAGGCCCACGGAGATCAGCAGCGCAAGGTGCAGGGTGGAGAGCTTGCGCACGGCTCAGGTCGGTGCGGCCTCGGCCTTGGCGTCCGCCGGCTCGTCCGCGCTTACATCGGCGTTCATGTCGATCGCCAGCGTCAGCGGGCCGCTGGCCTCGGTCTCGTCATCCTCGGGCAGTTCGACATCCTCGTCCGGCGCCTGGGCCTCGTCCAGGCGCTCGACCAGGCTGGCATGCACATCCAGCGTCATCTCGTCGCAACCGGTGATGCGCACGCGCACATGGCTGCCGCGCGCCAGGCCTTCGCAGCCCAGCGCCTTGAACACCAGCGGCAGGGTGTCGGCGCGCACCAACCCATCCTTCATTACCGAGGCGGTGAGTTCGGTGATGGCGTTCTGCTGCAGATAGCGCAGCGTCCAGTAGCGCTCGATGCCCGACTGGAAACCGTTGTAGGCGGTGTAGGCCGCGTCGAAGCCCGAGATGATGGAGAACAGCTGCGCGTCCTTGGGCTTGAAGGGCGCGGCCAGCGCGGCGGTGCGGCCGTGGCGGGCGCAGGCAATGATCTGCCACTGGTTCACCAGGTCCACATAGCGGCGCAGCGGCGAGGTCGCCCAGGTGTATTGCGCCACGCCCATGCCGGCGTGCGGCAGCGCCTTGGTGCCCATGCGCACCTTCACGCCGGGCGCCAGGCTGGCCTGGCTGCGGTAGATGCCGGGCAGGCCCAGCTCGTTCAGCCAGCCGCCCCAGCTGCTGTTGGCCAGGATCATCGCCTCGGCCACGATCAGGTCGAGCGGCGCACCGCGCACGCGCGTGCCTATGCTCACCAGCTCGCCGCCCTCGGGCTCGCTCAGGCCGCCGCTGTCGAGGCGGAAGTTGTAGTCGGGGCGGTTGAAGTTCTCGGGCTTGCCGCGCACCACCTCGCGCTGCGCCTTCAGCGCCTGCGCCAGACGGAAGGCAAAGGCGAGCTCGGCGGCATGCGCGTAATCGGCCGGCGCGGCGCCGGTCAGCGTGGCCTCGGTGATCACTGCATCCAACTTGTCGTGGCGCAGATTGGAGACGATGGCGACGCGCTCCAGCCGCGTCTCGCTGCCCTGAATGGCCAGCGTGGCCTCGTCCAGCGTCACGTACAGCGACACCGCCGGGCAATCGCGCCCCTCGATCAGCGTGTAGGCCTGCACCACCTCGTCGGGCAGCATGGTGAGCTTCCAGCCCGGCATGTAGACGGTCGAGAGGCGTTCGCGCGCCACCTTGTCCACCGCCGAGTCCGGCTGTATCGCCAGGCCCGGCGCGGCGATGTGGATGCCGAACACCACCGTGCCCGTGCCCAGGCCCTGCACCGAGAGCGCATCGTCGATCTCGGTGGTGGCCGAGTCGTCGATCGAGAAGGCGCGGGCGCTGGAAAGCGGCAGCTCGTCCTTGATCTCGGGGGCCGTGAGGGCCGGGAAACCGGTGCCCTTGGGGAAGTTCTCGAACAGGAAGCGCTTCCAGTGGAACTGGTAGGCGCTCGTGATCGCGCCGGCGCCCTTGAGCAGGTCCAGCGGTGCTTTCTGCGCGCGCTTGGTGGCCTCGACCACGGCCTTGTACTCGGGGCCGTTCTTGTCGGGCTTGAAGAGGATCTTGTAGATCTGCTCGCGGATCGCATCGGGGCAGCGGCCGGCGGCCAGCTCCTCGGCCCAGGCCTCGATCTGCAGGGCTTGCTGGCGCTTGCGCTCCAGGCCCAGCAGGGCCGCCTTGACGATCTCCTCGGGCGCCTTCTTGAATTGGCCACGGCCCATGCGGCGGAAGTAATGCGGCGCTTCGAACAGGCGGAACAGCGCGGCGGCCTGGTGCGTGACCCCGGCCTTGGCATCGAAATAGTCGCGCGCCAGGTCCGCAAACGCGAACTCGCCCTCGGGGGCGAATTCCCAGGCCAGATCCAGGTCGATCTCCTGGGCCAGGCGCTGGCCTTCGGCGAGCAGCTCGGCCGGCGCGGGTTTGTCGAACTTGAGCAGCACATTGGCTGCCTTCACTTTGACGCGCTTGCCCGAATCGAGCTCGATCTGCATCGAGGACTCGGCTTCGGACATCACACGGCCGGCGAGGAATTTTCCGGCTTCATCGAACAGGGCAAACATATGGGCGGCATTGTCGCTGATCGGCCGGGGCCGCCGGAGCGCTTCAGTAAGATGCGCGGCTCGGCTGTTACCGCAGCTCATGCAAAGGCAAATCATGAAACTTGCTCTCACTGCCCTGGCCCTGGCGGCCTGCACCCATGTCGTGGCGCAAACGCCCTATCCGAGCACGCCGCAAAAGCCGGTGAGCGACAACTACCACGGCACCGTGGTGGTGGATCCCTACCGCTGGATGGAGGACATGAAGTCCGCCGAGTTCCAGGGCTGGCTGCGCAGCCAGGCCGATTACGCCAAGGCCAGCCTGGCGCAGATTCCCGGCCGTGCGGCCCTGCGCGAGCGCCTGGGCCAGCTGGCCGACGCGGGTGAGAGCACCGGCGGCTACGAGATCGTCGCGGGCAAGCTGTTCTACATGAAGCGCGCACCGGGCCAGAACCAGTCGCGCCTGTGGGTGCGTGCCGGCGTTGATGGTGCCCAGGGCGCCGACCGCGAGCTGCTGGACCCCAACAACATTGCCGGCGAGCCGGGCAAGCATGCGATCGACTGGTACACCCCCTCGCCCGATGGCCGCCTGCTGGCGGTGGGCCTGTCCAGCGGCGGCTCCGAGAACAGCGTGCTGCGCGTGCTCGAGGTGGCGAGCGGCAAGTTCCTCGGCGAGGCGATTGCCTACACCGGCCTGAACCAGTACGGCGTGGCCTGGCTCAAGGACATCAGCGGCTTCGCCTACAACCGCCATCCGGCCGACGAGCGCTACAACAAGAGCGCCGTGTTCATGCACAAGTTGGGCCAGGACCCGAGCAAGGACCAGCCGCTGTTCGGCTGGGAGGTGAGTGCCAAGGAGAAGTTCGCGATCGCCGATCTGCCCTATGTCTACCTCAGCAAGGGCTCGCGCTGGGCGCTGGCCGAGGTGCTGCATGGCGACGCGGTGGAGCGCTCCTACTGGGTGGCCCCGGCCGACCAGTTGCACCTGGGTGCCGCCACGCCCTGGCGCCGCATCATCAGCCCGGCCGACAAGATCACCCAGGCGGTGATCTCGGGCGACCAGGTCTATGCCCTGAGCCAGAAGAAGGCCTCGCGCCGCGAACTGCTGAGCCTGGATTTGCGCGCCAAGACCGCGCTGTTCCGCGGCCTGCTGCCGGCCGGCGAGAGCGTGCTGCAGCACATCAGCGCGGCCGACGATGCCGTCTATGTGAAGGCGCTGGATGCGGGCGTCAGCAAGCTCTGGCGCGTGGCCAAGAAGGGCGGCGCGGCGGTCGCCTCGGTGGCGCTGCCCTTCGAGGGCACGCTGCGCGAGATCAGCCCGCTGGCCGGCGGCGAGTTGCTGGTGCTGCACGAGGGCTGGACGCAGGCGCCGCAAAGCCTGGTGCTGAACCCGGGCAAGGCCGCAGCGCCGGCCCGGCGCGTCGACGTGCAAAAGCCCAACAGCCTCGACACCTCGGGCGTGCAGGCGAAACGCGTGATGGTGAAGAGCCATGACGGCGTGATGGTGCCGCTGTCCATCCTCTCGTCCAAGAGCGCGCCGCTGGACGGCAAGCGCCCCACCGTGCTGAGCGGCTACGGCGCTTATGGCATCACGCAGGAGCCGCGCTTCGGCGCCACCCGCCTGGCCTGGCTGGAGCGCGGCGGCGTGCTGGCGATCTGCCATGTGCGCGGCGGCGGCGAGCTGGGCGAAGACTGGCACCAGGGCGGCTACATCCTCACCAAGCAGAACACGGTGTCGGACTTCATCGCCTGCGCCGAGTACCTGATCGCCAACAAATACGCCTCGCCCGCCACCCTGGCCGGCACCGGCGGCAGCGCCGGTGGCATCACCATCGGTGGCGCCATCACGCAACGCCCCGAGCTGTTTGCTGCGGCGCAGAGCGCGGTGAGCCTCTCCGACATGCTGCGCATGGAGTTCACGCCCAATGGCGCGCCGAACATTGCCGAGTTCGGCACCGTCAGCAACCCGGCGCACTTCAAGGCCATGTACGCGATCAGCCCCTATCACCGCGTGCAGGACGGCCGCGCCTACCCGGCCGTGATCGCCACCACCGGCGCCAACGACCCGCGCGTGGAGGCCTGGGAGCCCGGCAAGCTGGCCGCGCGCCTGCAGGCGGCCAACCCCGAGAGCTACAAGAGCAAGCCGGTGCTGCTGCGCGTGGACTTCGAGGGCGGCCACGGCATGGGCTCGGGCGTCGCGCAGCGCCTGGACGAAACCGCCGATGTCTGGAGCTTCTTCCTCTGGCAGTTCGGCGACGCGGGCTTCCAGCCGAAGCCCTGAGCGGACGGGCGGGCGCGCTCAGCGATCGCTGGTGGCGTCCGCCTCGACGCGGTTGCGGCCGGCGCTCTTGGCGCGGTAGAGCGCCTGGTCGGCGCGCTTGAGCACAGCGTCGATTGAATTGTCGCCGGCGCGCAGCTCGCTCACTCCGGCGCTGATGGTGACGGGGCGTTCGCCCACGCGCAGATCCATCAGCGCCTCCGAGATCTCGGTCGCCAGCCGCCTGGCGGTCTGCTCGGCCATGGCCAGCGAGGTGTGCGGCATCAGCACCACAAATTCGTCCCCGCCCAGGCGCGCCGCCAGATCGTTGCTGCGCAGCGCAGCCAGGCAGACCGAGGCCGCGCGCGCAATCGCGCGATCGCCGGTTTCGTGGCCGAGCACGTCGTTGATGGACTTGAAGTGATCGATGTCGAAGCTCAGCACCGCACAGGGCGTGCCATAGCGGGCATGTTCCTCAAAGCGCTCGGCAAGCATGCGCATCAGCTTGCGGCGGTTCGCCAGCCCGCTCAGCTCGTCGGTCTCGGAGAGCTGGCGTAGCTGCAGCGCCATCTGGTGGCGCGCGGTGATGTTGCTGGCGACCCAGAGCACCGCCTCTTCGCCGTCGAACGGCAGTTCCAGCGCCTGGACGCGCCCTTCGAACCAGATCTGCCCTGAAGGCCCGTCGTCCTGCAGGCCCTCGACGTCGGGGCCGCCCAGGCTGTACTCGACCACGTGCAAGCGGCGCTGGCTCAGCGCGATGCCGATCTGCTCACAGAACCAGCGCGCCTTGCCGGCATCGAGCACGTCGAACAGCGAACGGCCGACCAGGCTGCTGCCATCGTGGTAGTAGCGGCTGTCGGTGCCGCCGAGGATGGCCGCATAGCGCCCGCTACGCGTCAGCACGAACACCGGATCGGGCAGGGCCGCGACGATGGCCGACAGCTCCTGCATGGCGAGTTGGGCAATCTCCATGGTGCGAGTGTAGGCGCACCGCTCGGGCTCAGACCGTCATACCGCCCGACACTTCCAGCACGGCGCCGTTGACATAACTCGCCTCGTCGCTGGCCAGGAAGGCATAGACGTTGGCGATCTCCTCGGGCTTGCCCAGGCGCTTGAGCGGCACATGGGCGCGCATCTCGTCCATCACCTTGTCGGGGATGGTGCCGAGGATGGGGGTCTCGATGAAGCCCGGGGCCACCGCGTTGACGCGCACGCCCTTGGGGCCCAGCTCGCGGCTCCAGGTCTTGGTGAAGCCGATCACGCCGAACTTGCTGGCGGCATAGTTGGTCTGGCCGAAATTGCCGTAAATGCCCACCACCGAGGAGGCGTTGAGGATCACGCCGCCGCCCTGCGCCACCATGGTGTCGGCCACCGCCTGGGCGCAGTGGAAGACGCCGCGCAGGTTCACGTCGATGACGGCATCGAACTGTTCCAGGCTCATCTTCTGCAGGCGCGCATCCTTGGTGATGCCGGCGTTGTTCACCAGCACGTCGATGCGGCCGTACTGTTCCAGCACCGCGGCCGTCATCAGGTCGACCGAGACGCGGTCGGTCACGTCCAGCACGCGACCCATGGCGCTGGCGCCGGCGGCCTCGCAGGCCGCGACCGCGGCATCCACGCCCTCGGCGCGCCGGTCGCACACCACCACGGTGGCGCCTTCCTGGGCAAACTTGAGGGCGGTGGCCAGGCCAATGCCCTGGGCGGCGCCGGTGATGATGCAGACCTTGTTCTTCAAACGCATAGGAGAAATTCCGTCAGTTCGTGGAGGTAGTCGTCGAAATCGGAAAGGCCGTGATCGCTGCCTTCCAGCAGCTTGATGCGGCAGCCCGCGTAGCGGGCCTGCATCTCGCGCCAGTCCAGCACCTCGTCGCCCTTGGCGATCACCGCCAGCAGGCGCTCGGGATGGGCCAGCTTGCCGAGGGTTTGCGCGCGCAGCTCGTCGACGAACTCGGCGCGGAAGAAGAACTTCTCGTCCGGGTTCTGCCAGCAGCTGTGCTCGCCGATATAGCGCGCCAGGTCGCGCGCCGGATCCACCGCGGGGTTCAAGAGCACGGCGCGGCAGCCAGTGGCCTGCGCCACCTGGGTGGCATAGAAGCCGCCCAACGAACTGCCCATCACGGCCATGCGCTCGCGCGGCCAGGTCTGGATCAGCGCCATGACTTCCCGCATGGCCGCGGCCGGCGAGGGCGGCAGCTGCGGGCAGGCCCACCGCAGCTGCGGGCGCTGCTCGCCCACCCAGGCCGCCATGCGCTGGGCCTTGGCCGAGCGTGGCGAGGAGCGAAAGCCATGCAGGTAGAGCAGGTGGGTGGTGCGGTGAGGCATGGGGCCGCAGTCTAGCGGCAGGGCCGCCCGCGGTCTGTCAGCCCGGCGTCACCGGCGACGTGCGATGAAGCACGGTTTTCGGGGTGCGATCGGAGTTTGGCCGCATTGACGGGTGCGGCCGGCACGGCGACAGTCGCGCCTTTGCATCAGCAATCCCAATCCCATCCATGAGCTCTACCCAGAACCTCACCGCCGTTGCGGCCGCCCTGCTGCTGCTGGGCGCCACGGCCCACGCGCAGACGACCGCTCCCGCTGCCCCTGCGAACGGCGCTTCCGCACCCGCGGCCACGCCGCCGCGCCCGGCCGCCGATCCCGCCGCGCCCAAGCCCTTTGCCGAGGTGAGCAAGGATGCCAAGCGCCAGGACGGCCTGTTCCCGATCTGGCGCAAGGACGAGAAGGTCTGGCTGGAGATCCCCAAGGCGCAGTTCAACAAGCCCTTCATGTTCACCGTCAACTACGCCAATGCGGTGGGCGAGCGTGGCCTCTATGCCAGCCAGATGGGCCGCGCCCTGATGGCCGAGTGGCGCCGCGTCGGCAACCAGGTGCAGCTGATCGCGCTCAACACCAAGTTCCGCGCCGAGGGCGGCGGCAAGCTGGCCGGCGAACAGGCCTTCTCGCCCAGCCTGCTGGCCTCCGGCACGCTGGCCAGCGCCGAGCATCCGGAGCGCAAGTCGGTGCTGGTGGACGCGGCCCTGCTGCTGACCGACATCCCCGGCATGTCCACGCGCCTGGAGATGGCCTACCGCCTGCCCTTCGCGGCCGACCGCGCCAACTCCTATTTCGAGGCCGCGCGCGCCGACGCCCAGCTCAGCACGCTGACCGCGCGCATGCACTTCGCCACCCCGCGCATCCCGGCGCCGCCGCTGACCCCCGCGCCCGTGCCCATGCCCACGCCGCCGCAGGCCACGCCGGACCCGCGCAGCATGTTCCTGAGCTTCGTCTACAACTTCCAGGCCCTGCCCGAGACCGTGATGGCGCCGCGCCGGACCGATCCGCGCCTGGGCCATTTCGCCGAGTCCTTCAGCGATCTCAGCAATGACAACAAGCCGAACCCGCGCGTCCACTACCTGAAGCGCTGGCGCCTTGAGAAGCAGGACGCCAGCGCCGCGCTGAGCGAGCCGGTGCAGCCCATCACCTACTGGATGGACAAGAACATCCCGGCCAAGTACCGCGGCGCGGTGGAGGCCGGCATCCTGGAGTGGAACAAGGCCTTCGAGAAGATCGGCTTCAAGAACGCCGTGGTCGCCAAGCAGCAGCCCGACGATGCCGATTGGGACAATATGGACGCCGGCCATGCCTCGATCCGCTGGTTCGTCGGCGCCGACGTGGGCTTTGCCATCGGCCCCAGCCACGCCGATCCGCGCAGCGGCGAGATCCTGGACGCGGACATCGGCATGAGCGATGTGTTCGCCCGCGGCGGCCGCGCCTTCATTGCCGAGGACGTGGGCCCGGGCAAGCATGCGGCGCATGCCGATGAGGACTTCTGCAACTACGCCCACGAAGCCGCCGCCGAGATGGGCTTCGCGATGGACGTGCTGGAAGCGCGCGGCGAGATCGCGCCCGACAGCCCCGAGGCCGAGGCCTTTGTGCAGGCGCGCATCAAGGACGTGATCATGCACGAGGTGGGTCACACCCTGGGCCTGAAGCACAACTTCAAGGCCTCCACCACCGTCACGCAGGCGCAGCTGAGCGACAAGGCCTACACCGAAGCCAAGGGCATCTCCGGCTCGGTGATGGACTACAACGCCTACAACCTCGCGCTGCAGGGCGAGACCCAGGGCAGCTACAACAACACCACCCTGGGTGCCTACGACTACTGGGCGATCGAATACGCCTACAAGCCCCTGGCCCCCGAGGCGGAGGCGGCCGAGCTGGCCAAGATCGCCGCGCGCAGCACCGAGCCGCAGCTGGCCTATGCCGACGACGCCGACGCCGACCTGTTCGACGGCATCGATCCGCTGGCGAACCGCTTCGACCTCGGCGCCGACCCGATGGCCTATTTCAAGCGCCGCCTCAAGCTCTCGCAGGAGCTGTGGGGCCGCGTGCAGGACCGCAAGCCGCAGGCCGGTGACGATCCGCTGCGCCAGCGCCGCTCGCTGGTGAACGGCTTCAACCAGCTCTACCGCGCGGCCGAGCTGGTTGGCAAGTATGTCGGCGGCATGCATATGCAGCGCGACCTGCCGGGCTCCACCGGCCGCACCGCGTTCAGCCCGGTCGAGCCGGCGCAGCAGCGCGAGGCCCTGAAGTTCCTGGCCAGCGGTCTGTTCAGCGCCGATTCCTTCCGCTTCCGCCCCGAGTTCCTCAGCACCCTGCAGGTGGACTACAACGAGTGGGAGCGCGTCGGCCCGATGAACATCCCGGCCGCGGTGGCGCGTGTGCAGCTGGTGGTGCTGGACCGCCTGCTCAACGCCAACACCGCGCAGCGCCTGATGGACCTGCCGGCCTATGTGCCTGAGAAGCAGCGCAAGGGCATCATCTCGCTCAGCGAGGTCTACGGCACCCTGCAATCCAGCATCTGGAGCGAGCTCAAGAGCGGCGCCGAGATCGACCGCCTGCGCCGCAATCTGCAGCGCGAGCACCTCAAGCGCCTGCAGTCGGTGCTCACCAAGGGCGGTGCCCCCGGCGTGATGGCCGATGCCTACGCGCTGGCGCGCCTGCACGCGGTGCAGCTGCAGAGCGATCTGCGCGCGGCGCTGGGCAAGGGCGGCCAGTCGGTGGAGACGCGCGCGCACCTGGCCGAGAGCCTGGACATGCTGGGCAGCGTGCTGCGCGCCAATATGCAGCGCAGCTGACCGTCAGCCTGAGCGGGCGCCCCGCCCGCAATGCAAAAGCCGGCCTCAGGGCCGGCTTTTTTTGTTTCATTTCGGCGCGCTGCGCCGCCCGTCCTGGGCCACGATGTCCCACACCGCGATGAACATGGCGGCGATCAGCGGCCCGATCACGAAGCCGTTCAGGCCCAGCACCGCCATGCCGCCGAGGGTGGAGACCAGCACCACATAGTCGGGCATCTTGCTGTCCTTGCCGACCAGCAGCGGGCGCAGCAGGTTGTCCACCAGCCCGATCACCAGCACGCCATAGGCGATCAGGCCCAGGCCCTGGCCGATCGCGCCGGTGGCCAGCAGGTAGATCGCCAGCGGCAGCCAGACCAGGCCGGCGCCCACCGCCGGCAGCAGCGACAGAAAGGCCATCAGCACCGCCCACAGCACCGGCGCGTGCACGTCCAGCACCCAGAAGGCCAGGCCGCCGAGTGCGCCCTGCAGCGCGGCCACGGCGATATTGCCCTTCACGGTGGCGCCGATCACGGCGCGGAACTTCTCCATCAGGCGGCGCTTGTGGGCGGCGCGCAGCGGCAGGGCATGGCGCAGCAGCACGGACAGGCGATCGCCATCGCGCAGCAGGAAGAACAGCAGGTAGAGCATGACGAAGAAGCTCACCACCACATCGAAGGTGTCCTGGCCGAAACCGAAGGCCTTGGTGGCGATGGCCTGGCTGAGCTGCTTGAGCGCCTCGGTGAGCTTCTGCTGCAGGTCCAGCGGATCGCTGACGCCGAGTTTTTCCAGCCCGCTGAGCAGGCCGGCGGGCAGGGCCGCGTAGACCTGCTGCACATAGCCGCTGAAGCTGAACTCACCGGACTTGAGCTTGGCATAGAGCGCACCGGCCTCCTGGGCCAGCGCGATGCTCACCAGCGTCAGCGGCAGTATCACCAGCAGCAGCACCAGGCTCAGCGTCAGCAGCGCCGCCAGGGTGGCGCGCTGGCCGCAGCGCCGCAGCATCCAGCGGTGCAGCGGCGCGAACACGATCGCCGCGGCCGTGCCCCACAGCAGCGCGCCGTAGAGCGGCCAAAGGATCCAGGCGAAGGCCAGCGTCACCAGCGCCAGCAGGACCACGAAGCTCTTGTCCTGCAGGGCGGGTGAGTTGGCGGACGAGTCGTCGGAGGGGGCAGCTGACATGGGGCGCGCTCGGCTGGCTGGAGAGCGGGCATGGTAGCCGGGGCGGCAGCGCCGGCCTCAGCGGCCCTTGGCCTCCAGCGCCGCCAGCAGCTTCTCGTGGATGCCGCCGAAGCCGCCATTGCTCATGCACAGCACATGGTCGCCGGGCCTGGCGGCCTTCACCACCGCGGCCACCAGGGCTTCGACATCGGTGCCGACGAGGGCCTGCGCGCCCATCGGTGCGAGTGCCTCCTTGGCGTCCCAGCTCAGCCCGGCCTGGTTGCAGAAGCTCAGGTCGGCTTCCTCCAGGGCCCAGGGCAGCTGCGCCTTCATGGTGCCCAGCTTCATGGTGTTGGAGCGCGGCTCGAACACCGCCAGGATGCGCTCGCTCGGCGCGATCTTGCGGCGCAGGCCGTTCACCGTGGTGCGGATCGCGGTGGGGTGGTGGGCGAAGTCGTCGTAGACCTTGACCCCGCCCGCCTCGCCGCGCAGCTCCAGCCGGCGGCGCACGTTCTGGAAGCTGGCCAGCGCGGCGGCCGACTGCTCGGGCGTCACGCCCACATGCTCGGCCGCGGCCATCGCCGCCAGCGCGTTGAGCTGGTTGTGCTCGCCCAGCAGCGCCCATTCCACGCGCGCCACCTTGAGGCTGCCGCGCAGCACGTCGAAGGCCTGCGGCTCGCCGCGCGCACGCAGCGCGCCGGGCTCTTCCTTGCGCGAACCGAAACGCTGCAGCTCGCTCCAGCAGCCGCGCGCCAGCACGCGCTGCAGCGCCTCCTCGCGCGCGTTCACGATCACGCGGCCCGTGGCCGGCACGGTGCGCACCAGGTGGTGGAACTGGGTCTCGATGGCGGCCAGGTCGGCAAAGATGTCGGCGTGGTCGAACTCGAGGTTGTTGAGGATGGCGGTGCGCGGCCGGTAATGCACGAACTTGCTGCGCTTGTCGAAGAAGGCGGTGTCGTATTCATCGGCCTCGATGACGAAGCATTTGCCCGCGCCCAGGCGCGCCGACACGCCGAAGTTCTGCGGCACGCCGCCCACCAGGAAGCCGGGCTGCAGGCCGGCATGCTCCAGGATCCAGGCCAGCATCGAGGTGGTGCTGGTCTTGCCATGCGTGCCCGCCACCGCCAGCACATGGCGGCTCTGCAGCACATGGCTGGCCAGCCATTCGGGGCCGCTGGTATAGGGCAGGCCCTGGTCCATGACGGCTTCCATCAGCGGGAAGCGGCCCTCGCTGGAGCGCGTCACCACATTGCCGATCACGAACAGATCGGGCTTGAGCTCCAGCTGCTCGGCGCCGAAGCCCTGGATCAGCTCGATGCCCAGCGCCTGCAGCTGCTCCGACATGGGCGGGTAGACATTGGCGTCGCAGCCGGTGACGCGGTGGCCGGCTTCGCGGGCGAGGGCGGCCAGGCCGCCCATGAAGGTGCCGCAGATGCCGAGGATGTGGATGTGCATGGGAATGGCGAGGAACGGGGCAAGAGAAGGGCGCCGGTGGGCGCGGCGCTTCAGCGCAGCGCGGTGCGGGCGGCCTGCAGCGTGGCCTGGATGTCGGCCTCGCTGTGCGCCGCGCTCACGAAGCCGGCTTCGTAGAGCGCCGGCGCCAGGTAGACGCCGCCGTCCAGCATGCCGTGGAAGAAGGCGTTGAAGCGCGCACCGTCGGTCTTCATGACGGTCTGGTAGTTCTGCGGCAGCTCGGGCATCAGGAAGAAGCCGAACATGCCGCCCTCGCAATCGACGCTGAAGGGCACGCCGTTGTCCCTGGCCACGGCCGCCAGGCCGTCCACCAGCTGGCGCGTCCTGGCGCCCAGCGCCTCGTAGAAGCCGGGTTTCTGGATCTCGCGCAGCGTCGCCAGGCCGCAGGCGGTGGCGACCGGATTGCCCGACAGCGTGCCGGCCTGGTAGACCGGGCCCAGCGGCGCGAGCTGCTTCATGATCTCGCGGCTGGCGCCGAAGGCGGCCAGCGGCATGCCGCCGCCGATGACCTTGCCGAACACGCTGACATCGGGCTTGAAGCCGGGCAGCAGCTTGGCGTAATGGCCTTGCGCGCTCGCCAGCCCGACGCGGAAGCCCGTCATCACCTCGTCGAACACCAGCAGCGCGCCATGCTCGCTGCAGAGCTCGCGCAGGCGCTTCACGAAGGGCACGGCGGCGCGCACGAAATTCATATTGCCGGCGATCGGCTCGATGATGACGCAGGCGAGCTCCTTGCCGTGCAGGGCGAAGGCCTCCTCCAGCTGCGCGACGTTGTTGTACTCGAGCACCAGGGTGTGCTGCGCCACCTCGGCCGGCACGCCGGCGCTGGTGGGGTGGCCGAAGGTGGCAAGACCCGACCCCGCCTTCACCAGCAGGGCATCGGTGTGGCCGTGGTAGCAGCCCTCGAACTTGATGAACTTGCTGCGGCCGGTGGCGCCGCGCGCCAGCCGGATCGCGCTCATGGTGGCCTCGGTGCCCGAGCTCACCAGGCGCACCTGCTCGATCGAGGGCACCAGCTTGATGATTTCCTCGGCCAGCTCGATCTCGCGCTCGGTGGGTGCACCGAACGAGAAGCCGTCCAGCGCCGCCTTCTGCACCGCCTCAAGCACCGCCGGGTGGCCGTGGCCGAGGATCATCGGGCCCCAGGAGCCGATGTAGTCGATGTAGCGCTTGCCCTCGGCATCGATGATGTAAGCCCCTTCACCGCGCTTGATGAATCTGGGCGTGCCACCTACCGCGCGAAATGCACGCACGGGCGAATTCACGCCGCCGGGGATGGAGCGCTGGGCGCGCTCGAACAGAGCTTGGTTCTGACTCATGGCAGGAAGGGAAGAAAAGGGTTCAGTGGATGCGGCGCGGGCCGCGCGTGGGCGGCTCGTCGGCCATCAGGTCGCCGGGCTCGGTGTCGGGCAGCAGGGGCTGGCTGCCCTCCATGCCCTCTTCGCCTTCTTCGGCGGGTGGCATGGCCCAGAAGAAGCGGTCGGGCACGGCATTGCCCATGCCGGGGCGGAAGCCCGCGTCCAGCGCCTGGTCCAGGAAGGACAGGGCCTCGCCCACCGCGGTGTGGATCTCGGAGCCCACCGACAGCAGCGCCGCCAGCGAGGCCGAGAGCGTGTCGCCCGCGCCCACGAAGCTGACCTCGAAGCGCTCGAACTTCTCGCCGGTGATGGGGCCCTGCGGATTCGCCAGCACGTTGTCGACGAACTGGTTCGGCAGGCTGATGCCGGTCACCAGCACATGGCCCGTGCCATGCTCGCCGGCGGCCACCGCCAGCTCACGCGGCGAGGCCGGGCGATCGGCGTCCCAGTCGGGCAGCAGGAAATCGGTGAGGGTCTTGTGGTTGCCTACCAGTACCAGGGCCTGCGGCAGCACCAGCTCGCGGAAGGCATCCAGATAGCTCTGCTGCTGCTCCTCGTCGAGCCAGGTGATGGCGGGCAGATAGGCCACCAGCGGTACATCGGGGTAATCACTGAGCACTTCCGCAACGGCGCTCACGCCTTCGGCGCTGCCCAGGAAGCCGACCTTCCAGGCCGCCACCGGCACGTCTTCCAGGATGCTGCGCGCCTGCTCGACGATCACGTCGGCATCGAGCTCATGCTGCTCGAACACCTCGGCGGTGTCGCGCAGCAGGATGGCCGTGACCACCGGCAGCGCATGCGCACCCATCGCCGCGATGGTGGCCACGTCGCCAGCGATGCCGCCGGCGCCGCTGGGGTCGCTGGCGTTGAAGCTCATCACGCACGCGGGTGCGGGTTGCTCCTGCTCGTCTTGGCCCTGGATGGTCTCGGCGGGGGAATGGTCAGGGCTGCTCATGAAGTGGGGATTGGGGTTTCACCCGAGGGTGAGGACGTCAGCGCGTCGTGGTCTTGAAGGGCTTGCAGCAGGGCGTGACGAAGGACCGAAAAGCCTGTTGCATCTGTGCCTACTTGCTCAATGGGCGGAGGGGGGCGCGTAGCTACAATCTTCGCATTGTAGTGAGCAAACCATATTCACCGTGACCGAAGCTAGTACCTGGATGTGCCTGATCTGTGGCTGGATTTATGACGAAGCCGCAGGTGACCCCGAGCACGGCATTGCCCCAGGTACCGCATGGGCGGATGTGGACATGAACTGGACCTGCCCCGAATGCGGGGCCCGCAAGGAAGACTTCGAGATGGTCCGCATCTGACGCGGCCCGTTTGAAACCTTCTGCCCTTTCCATACGCTGAGGAGAACAAGGGTTGGACACAATGGCTCCCCAAGCACCTGGCGCAGCGACCAAGGTGCTCGTCATCGACGACAGCAACACCATCCGCCGCAGCGCCGAGATCTTTCTCAAGCAAGGCGGGCACGAGGTGGTGCTGGCCGAGGATGGCTTCGACGCGCTTTCCAAGCTGAGCGACTACAAACCTGATCTGGTGTTCTGCGACATCCTGATGCCGCGGCTGGACGGTTACCAGACCTGCGCCATCATCAAGCGCAATCCGCAGTTTTCCGGCGTGCCGGTGATCATGCTGTCCAGCAAGGACGGCCTGTTCGACAAGGCGCGCGGCCGCATGGTGGGCTCGCAGGATTACCTGACCAAGCCCTTCACCAAAGACCAATTGCTGCAGGCGGTGCAGATGCACCGCCGCGGCCCTTGATTCGCCCGGCCAGATGATCGATGAAGCCGGCCAATGAGATGCCCGACAGAGGCGGCGTGACGAGGAGTCCACATGACGATACACAAGATTCTGCTGGTCGATGATTCCAAGACCGAGCTGCATGCGCTCAGCGAGATGCTGAGCAAGCGCGGCTTCGTGGTGCGCACCGCCGAGAACGGCGAGGAAGCCTTCAAGCGCCTGGAAGAGGAAGTGCCCGACCTGATCCTGATGGACGTGGTGATGCCGGGCCAGAACGGCTTCCAGCTGACCCGCGCCATCACACGCGACGAGCGCTACGCCAATGTGCCGGTGATCATGTGCACCAGCAAGAACCAGGAAACCGACAAGGTCTGGGGCATGCGCCAGGGCGCGCGTGACTACGTGGTCAAGCCGGTCAAGTCCGATGAGCTGCTGGCCAAGATCAAGGCGCTAGGCTGAGCATGGCCAACAAGCAAGCACTGCGCGAACTCCAGCAACGCCTCGCGCAGCGCATGCAGGCCGCGCGCGAAACGCCGCAGGCGGCCTCTTGGCTGGCGGTGGAATGCGCCGGCGTGGCGCTGCTGTTCTCGCTCAAGCAGGCGGCCGAGATCTTCACGCCCGTGGCCATCAAGCCGGTGCCCTACACCGAGCCCTGGGCCCTGGGGGTGGCGAACCTGCGCGGCGGCCTGCACACGGTGGTGGACTTCGCCGCCTTTCTGGGCCTGCGCGAGCCCGGCGTGCGCGGCGATGTGACGCAGCAGCGCCTGGTGTCGATCAACCCCGAACTCAATATCAACTGCGCCTTGCTGGTCGACAAGCTGCTGGGCTTGCGCGGCGACGAGCAGTTGCAGCCGGTGGCGGATGTGCCGTCGGCGACGCCGCGGCCGGCCTTTGCGGGCGCGCTGCGGCGCGACGCCGAGGGCCGGCATTGGCAGGTGATCGACCTGGAGGCCTTGTCCAGGTTCGAACCGTTCTTGCGTATTGTGGTGTGATGCGTGGCGCCAGCCGGCGCGGGCATTGCGTCAATCAACCGACAACATGAGGGTGAGATGAGCTTCCTCGACAAGATCAAGAAATTGGGCGCGACCTCCGAAGGCCAGGAGGCCGGCGAGACCACCGCCCTGGATGCTCAGGCAGGCGCAGGCGACGCGGGGCCGCGCAGCGAGTCCAGCTCCATCATTTCCGAAGCGTTGCCGACCGACAACGTGGCGGCGGACTTTGTCGACACCAATGCGGGCTTCCAGTCCACCGCCTCGGCGCCCGACACCATCAGCGCCGCGCCCGGGCTGATGCCGGTGAAGGCCGAAGACCGCGGCCGCCGCCAGAAGCTGTTCACCGCCCTGGTGGCGGTGGGGGTGCTGGGCACGGCCACCACGGTGGCGCTGAGCCTGGTGAACGCGAACCGCAGCGCGGCCCAGGTGCGCGCCACCGGCCAGGCCATGATGCAGTCGCAGCGCCTGGCCAAGTCGGTGTCCACCGCCCTGGTGGGCAATGTGGGCGCCTTCGCCGAGCTGAAGGAAAGCATCGGCGTGCTCGGTAGCGTGGTGCGCAATCTGCGCAACGGCGAGGGCGAGCTGGCGATTGCGCCCGGCAGCGTGCAGCCGGCGCTGGAGACCGTCGCGCCGATGGTGGAGCGCGCCGAGAAAAACGGCAACACCGTGATCGCGCAGGAGAAGGTGCTGACCCAGGTGGGCAAGGCGCTGCGCACCATCAACCGTCAATCCTCGGACCTGCTGGAAAGCGCCGAGGCGGTGGCCTCGCTGTCGCTGCAGCAGGGCGGCTCGCCGGCCGAACTCTCGGCCGCGGGCCAGCTGGTGATGCTGACCCAGCGCATCGGCAAGAGCGCCAACGAATTCCTGACCCAGGAGGGCGTGAGCCCGGAGGCGGTGTTCCTGCTCGGCAAGGACCTGAACTCCTTCCGCGAGATCACCGAGGCCCTCATCAACGGCAACCCCGAGCTGCGCCTCAAGGGCGCGCATGACCCGCAGCTGAAGGAGCGCCTCAAGACCCTGCTGTCGCAGTACGAGCAGACGCGCAAGGAAGCCTCGGCGATTCTGGGTAATCTGCAGGGCCTGGTGGCCGCGCGCGAGGCGCAGGCCGCGATCCTCAACGACAGCGAACCGCTGCGCAAGGGCCTGGACGAGATCGCCCAGCAGCTCGAATCGGCCGGCGGCCTGGGCTTCGGCCTGCTGCTGGCGATGCTGGCCTCGCTGGCGGCCCTGGTGGTGGGCGCTTTGGGCTTTCTGCGCCTGTATGTGGCGGGTCAGGCGCATCGCGCCGAACTGGCCGAGGCGCAGAAGCGCGAGGCCGAGGTGCAGGAGCAGGAGGCCAAGCGCGTCAACGACGCCAACCAGGCCGCCATTTTGCGTCTCATGAACGAGCTGCAGTCGGTCGCCGAGGGCGACTTGACGCAGCAGGCCACGGTGACCGAGGACATCACCGGCGCCATCGCCGACTCGGTGAACTACACGGTGGAAGAGCTGCGCCTGCTGGTGACGCAGGTGCAGTCCACCGCCGGCCGGGTGACCGAAACCACCGGCCTGGTGGACCAGACCTCCACCGAGCTGCTGGCCGCCTCCACCGAGCAGCTGCACGAGATCCGCGCCACCGGCGAGGCGGTGCTGCAGATGGCCGAGCGCATCAACCAGGTGTCGGCGCAGGCGCAGGAAACCGCCGAGGTGGCGCGCCAGTCGCGTGCCGTGGCCGAGACCGGCAAGCAGGCCATGGCCAACACCATCGGCGGCATGAACTCGATCCGCGAGCAGATCCAGGAGACCTCCAAGCGCATCAAGCGTCTGGGCGAGAGCTCGCAGGAAATCGGCGAGATCACCGAGCTGATCTCGGACATTACCGAGCAGACCAATGTGCTGGCGCTGAACGCGGCCATCCAGGCGGCCTCGGCCGGTGAGGCCGGCCGCGGTTTCTCGGTGGTGGCCGAAGAAGTGCAGCGCCTGGCGGAACGCTCGGGCGACGCGACGCGACGCATTGCCGCGCTGGTGAAGACGATTCAGACCGACACCCACGACGCGGTGGCCGCCATGGAGCGCTCCACGCTGGGGGTGGTGCAGGGTACCAAGCTGTCCGATGCGGCCGGCAAGGCGCTGGACGAGATCGACGAGGTGTCGCGTCGACTGGACGAGTTGATCGCCCGCATCTCGAACCAGGCGCTCAGCGAGGCGCATTCCGCCAACGAGGTGGCCTCGAACATCCAGCATATTTTTGCGGTGACCGAGCAGACCGGTGAGGGCACGCGCTCCACCGCCCAGATGGTGCATGAGCTGTCGCGCTCGGCCGATGCCTTGAAGCAGTCGGTGGCGCGTTTCAAGGTTGGCTGAGCGCTGACAACCGCACCAAGCACAGAACGATAGACAGAGAAAAAGTCAAAGGCAGACCCGGCATGGACTTCTCGCGAGATTCCGAGTTTCCGCCCGACCTCAGCCCGCTGGCCTGGGTGCAGGAGGAGTTGCGCCGCTCGCTGGAGTCCGTGCACAAGACGCTGCGGCGCGCGCTGCGCGATGCCGATGCGCGTGTCACGACGCTGGGCCTGGAAACGCATCCCAGCCAGCCCATGCAGGCCGCCGCGGCGCAGCTGCACCAGCTCGCCGGCGTGCTCTCGCTGGTGGGCCTGCCCGCCGGCGCGGCGCTGTTGCGGGCCGCCGAGCAGGCGGTGGAGCGGCTGGCGCTGGACCCGGTCAATGTCGACCCGCCCACCGTGCAGGCGGTGGAGCGCGCCGACTTCGCGCTGCTTTCGCTGATCGCCAAGCTGCTGGCCGGTAACAAGACCAGCACGCTGGCGCTGTTCCCCAGCTACCGCGCGCTGCAGCAGCTCAACGGCGTGGAGCGCATCCACCCGGCCGATCTGGCCCAGCAGGAATGGAGCTGGCGCGATCTGCCGGCCGATGTTTTCAAGGCCCCGGCGCTGGCGGCCGAGCAGGCGCGCGGTGGCTTCGAAGCTACCCTGCTCAAGCAGATGCGCGCCCCGACGCCCCAGCATGCGCAGCATCTGAGCGATCTGTGCGCCGGCGTGGCGCAGACCCAGCCGGGCGCCCACGGCCGCAGCCTGTGGTCGCTGGCGGCCGCGCATTTCGAGGCCCAGGCCCTGGGCCTGCTGAAGATCGATGCGCTGGTGAAGCGCCTGGGCTCGCGCCTGCTGGCGCAGCTGCGCGCGGGTGCGCAGGGCGATGCGGCGGTGTCCGAGCGCCTGGCGCAGGACCTGCTGTTCTTCTGCAGCCAGGCGCAGGCGCCGGCCGCGAGCCAGCATGCGCCGCGCCTGCTGGCGGTGCGCCGTGTCTATGGGCTGGACGAGGGCGCAGGCCCGACCGATTACGAAGACGACAGCCTCGGCCATATCGACCCCAGCTGGGTCGCGCAGGCGCGCAAGCGCGTGGCGCAGGCCAAGGAATCCTGGTCCTCGGCGGCGGAGGGCGAGAGCCACCGCCTGGCCGGCCTGGACGAGCAGTTTGCCGCGGTGGGCGATTCGATCGAGCGCCTGTTCCCGAGCGGCGAGGTGCTGGGCCAGACCCTGCGCCGCGCCGTGGTGGCCACGCTGCGCTCGGGCAAGCCGCCCGAACCCACGCTGGCGATGGAGATCGCCACCAGCCTGCTGTATGTGGAAGCGGCGCTGGACGACGAGGCCTTCGACCACCCCGACCAGGCCGAGCGCGTGATCCGGCTGGCACGGCGCGTCGAGGCGGCCTCGCGCGGCGAGCCCGCGGCGCCGCTGGAAGCCTGGATGGAAGACCTGTACCGCCGCGTCTCGGATCGCCAGACCCTGGGCAGCGTGGTGCACGAGTTGCGCAGCAGCCTCTCCGAGGTCGAGCGCCAGGTGGACGAGTATTTCCGCGATCCCTCGCAGCGCCAGCTGCTGATCCCCGTGCCCAACCAGCTCGGCGCCATGCGCGGCGTGTTCTCGGTGCTGGGCGTGGACCAGGGCGCGCTGACCTGCGTGCGCATGCGCGACCAGATCGACGAACTGGCCAATACCGAGGTCGACCCGAGCCGCTCGGGCCCGCGCGAGCAGTTCGAGCGCCTGGCCAACAATCTCGGCGCGCTGGGCTTCCTGATCGACATGCTGAGCGTGCAGCCGCAACTGGCCAAGCGCATGTTCCGCTTCGATGAAGCCAGCGGCAGCCTGATCTCCTCGGTGGGGCGCGAGCGCCTCAGCAAGCCGGCGGCCAGCGAGCCCAGCCTGCTGGCCCAGGTGCAGGCCGCGGCGCAAGCCGTGGCCGAGGGCGAGCGCCCGCAGGCCGAGCTGGCGCGCGACCTCGAGCGCCTGACCCTGCAGGCGCGTGCGGCGGACGAAACCGCGCTGGCGAATGCCGCGCAGTCGGCCCAGCGCATGCTGGAGGAGCCGGGCGATACCTCGGCCCTGCCGCTGACGCTGGAGCTCACCGAGCCGGCCGAGCCCGCTGAACCCGCCGATAGCGAGGCAGCGCGTGCCCAGGCGGCGCAATCGCTCAACGACTTCCTGGCCGTGCATGTGCCGGCACCGGCGGTGCCGGTCGCGGCCGCCGCGCCGGCGCCGGAGATCGTCGACGAGGAGATGCTGGAGATCTTCCTCGAGGAGGCCACCGAGGTGCTGGCGAATGCACGCGTGGCGCTGGCCGAGCTGGAGCTCGACACCGCCAACCGCGAGCAGCTGACGAATGTGCGGCGCGCCTTCCATACCTTGAAGGGCAGCTCGCGCATGGTCGGGCTGAAGGAGTTCGGCGAGGGCGCATGGGCCTTCGAGCAGCTCTACAACGCGCGCCTGGGCGAGCAGGGCGTGGCGGATGCCGCGCTGCTGAGCCTGAGCCAGCAAGCTCTGGATTACCTGGCCGACTGGAGCGCCGAGATCGCCGCCAAGGCGCCCGTCACCCATGCCGCCGAGGTCTTGCGCGCCAGCGCCGACGCGATGCGCCTGGAACAGCGCCTGTTGCCGGTGGGCGCGGCGGCCGTAGTGCCTGTCGTGGAGCCGGTGCTTGAGCACGCCACCGAACCCGCTGATGAGCCGGTGCTGGAGCTGCCGATCGAGATGCTGGAAGCGCCCGCCATCGAGTCGCCGGCGGACGAGGGGCCCGATCAGCCTGCCGATACTGAGCTGCTGCCCGTCATGGAGGTGGCTGAGCTCTCGCATGCCGAGACCGAATTGCTGGGCCTGGAGTTGAATCTGGACCTGCCCGGCGCGGCGGCTTCGGCGAGCAGCGATTTCGAATTGCCCGAGTTCGAGCTCAAGCTGGATCTCGGCGAACTGCCCGCGGCACCGGCCATGCCGGTACCGGACGAGGAGCTGACGCTGAACCTGGGTGCGCTGGACCTGCCGGCCGTGAGCGAGCCGGAGCCCGCGCCCGAGCCCGAGCCCGAAACCCTGATGCCCAGCCTGGAGCTGGTGGGCGGTACCGATGTGCAGGCCGCCGCCGAGGCGATCGAACCGATCGAACCGGAGGAGGCCGAGCCCGAGTCCGACGAGGGCGTCAAGCTGATCGGCCCGCTGCGCATCAGCATCACCCTGTTCAACATCTTCCTCAACGAGGCGGATGAACTCTCGCGCCGGCTCTGCACCGAGCTGTCGGAATGGGCGCTGGACCTGGCCTCCGGCCTGCCCGCCAGCTGCGAGCCCCTGGCCCATGCACTGGCCGGCAATGCCGGCACGGTGGGCTTCGACGAGCTCTCGGCCCTGGCGCGCGCGCTCGAGCATGCGCTGGAACGCGCCGCCCAGGTGCGCCAGCTGGGCGCCGACGAGGCGCGCCTGTTCAACGATGCGGCGGAAGAGATCCGCCGCCTGCTGCACCAGTTCGCGGCCGGTTTCCTGAAGAGCGTCGAGGGCGATCTGACCGCACGCCTGCAGGCCTACCAGCCGCCGCCGGAGGATGTGGCGGAGGCGGGCCCCTCCGAGCTGCCGGACGACGCGCTCGGCGAGCCGCAGGCCCTGCCGATCCCGCGCGCGGCAGACGATTTCGAGGTCGGCCTGCCCGACCAGATCGACGACGAGCTGTTCCCGATCTTCGAGGAAGAGGCGCCCGACCTGCTGCGCGATTTGCAGGCCGGCCTGCGCGACTGGATGGCCCATCCCGGCGATGTCGGCCGTGCCGGCGCCTGCATGCGCGCCCTGCACACCTTCAAGGGCGGTGCGCGCCTGACCGGCGCGATGCGCCTGGGCGAGGCCGCGCATTTGCTGGAATCCGCCATCGAGGCCTTGCTGCACCAGGGCCAGGCCGAGGCCGCCGAGGTGCGCAGCCTGCAGGACCAGGGCGACGCGCTCGAACATGCGTTTGACACGCTCAAGCAGGCGCGGCTGGCGCCCAAGCCGGTGGCGCAGCCCGAGCCGGTGGTGCCGCCGCCGGTCGCTGCCGGGCCAGACGCTTTGGCCATGGCGCCGGCCGAGGCGCTGCCCGCGGAAGTTGCCGAAGCGGCGCAGGCCGCCGAAGCCACCCAAGCCACTGAAAGCGGCCCGACCGGGGCGCAGATCGACTGGTCGCGCTTCACCCAGCTCCAGCCCAGCGACAGCGGGCTGGGCGGCGATGGCGGCCTGGGCGGCGCCCAGGCGCTGGTGCGGGTGCGCGGTGCTCTGCTGGAGCGCATGGCCGCACAGGCCGGCGAGGTCAGCATCCGGCGCGCGCGCCTGGAATCCGAGATGGGGCAGATGAAGAATGCCCTGCTCGATCTGGACGACAACCTGGACCGCCTGCGCACCCAGCTGCGCGAGCTGGAGTTGCAGGCCGAGGCCCAGATGGGCGCGCAGGAAGAGGCCGCCAAGCATGCGGCCAAGGATTTCGACCCGCTCGAGTTCGACCGCTACACGCGCTTCCAGGAACTGACACGCATGCTGGCCGAGTCGGTCAACGACGTGGCCACGGTGCAGCGCAGCCTGCAGCGCAATGTGCAGACCGGCGAAGACGAGCTGGCGGCGCAATCGCGCCTGACGCGCGAGCTGCAGGACGACCTGCTGCGCACCCGCATGGTCGAGTTCGACAGCCTCAGCGAGCGCATGCACCGGGTGGTGCGCCTGGCTGCGCGCGAGACCGGCAAGCAGGTGCAGCTGCTGGTGAACGGCGCCCAGGTCGAGCTGGACCGCAGCGTGCTGGAGCGCCTGGTGGGCTCCTTCGAGCATCTCTTGCGCAACAGCGTGATGCATGGCATCGAGCCGCCGGTGGAGCGCGTCGCCAAGGGCAAGCCCGAGCTGGGCACGATCCAGGTCCAGCTCGCCCAGGAGGGCAACGAGGTGGCCATCACGGTGCGCGACGACGGCCGTGGCCTGGACCTGGCGCGCATCCGCGAGCGCGGGCTCAAGCAGGGGCTGATCAAGCCCGGTGCCACGCCCAGCGATGAGGAGCTGATGCAGCTGATCTTCGCGCCCGGCTTCTCCACCGCGACCGAGATCACCGAGCTGGCCGGCCGTGGCGTCGGCATGGACGTGGTGCGCGCCGAGGTCAACACCCTGGGCGGCTATATCGATCTGCATTCCACGCCGGGGCAGGGCGCGGCCTTCGAGCTGCGCGTGCCGCTCACCACCGCGCTCACCCAGGTGGTGGTGCTGCGCTATGGCGAGCAGTCGGTGGCGGTGCCCGCCAGCCTGATGGAATCGGTGCAGCGCATCAGCCCGGCCCAGATCGAGCAGGCCTACGAGGCCGGCGAGCTGGTGGTGGGCGGCGAGCGCTTCCCCTTCTACTGGTTGGGCGGCCTGATGAAGCAGAGCGAGCGCGGCGTGCCGCATGGCAAGACCCTGCCGGTCGCCTTCGTGCGCAGCGCCCATCAACGCCTGGCCGTGCATGTGGACGAGGTGCTGGGCAACCAGGAAGTCGTGGTCAAGAACCTCGGGCCTCAGCTGGTGCATGTGCCGGGCCTGGCGGGCATCAGCTTGCTGGCCTCGGGCGAGGTGGCGCTGATCTACAACCCGGTGGCGCTGGCCAATCGCTACGGTGCCGAGGCGCAGGCCGCGGCGCGCCACGCGCTCGGCCATGCGGCCGCCGGCACGGTGGCGGCCAGCATGGTGGCGGCCGAGCCGCTCGCGCCGCTGGTGCTGGTGGTGGACGATTCGCTCACGGTGCGTCGCGTCACCCAGCGCCTGCTGGAGCGCGAGGGCTACCGCGTGCACCTGGCCAAGGACGGCCTGGAAGCGATGGAACGCCTGGCCGAGGATGAGCTGCCGGCGGTGGTGCTCTCGGACATCGAGATGCCGCGCATGGACGGCTTCGACCTGGTGCGCAATCTGCGCGCCGACAGCCGCCTCGCCACGCTGCCGGTGATCATGATCACCTCGCGCATCGCGCAGAAGCATCGCGACTATGCGCACCAGCTGGGCGTGGACGACTACCTGGGCAAGCCCTATGACGAAGAGCTGCTGCTGAGCCTGATCGCCCGCTACACTGCCCGGTTGCTCACGGGTTGAGCGCTGGAGGCTTGGCGTCATGTCGGAAGTCGTTGATCACCTTGCGGAACTGACCGGATTCCGGGACCGTGACGTCATGGACGTCACCCTGGTATCGGCCCTGCGCGACATGCTGGAGCCGAGCTCGGTGGCGATCTTCCGCTGCGTGGGCGACGCCGGCCAGCAGCGCTGGGTCACGCGGGCGCGCCTGGCCGCGGGTGATGTGGTGGCGAGCGCCGATTCGCTCTGGGCCGATCCCGACAAGCTGCCGCGCGCCGAGGATCATCCCAAGCGCCTGGATTGCATGCACCAGCGCAGCGTGATGCAGCTGCGTGAAGGCGCGCTGTGGACCACGCTGTTCCCGCTCGCGACCGACCGCGAGGTGGTCGGGGTGCTGGAGATCACCACCACCGAGAAGCTCAAGACATCCGACCAGCGCACGGTGGGCGGCATCCTGCGCATCTATCACAACTTCCAGGGCCTGCTGGACTACAGCGAGCGCGACACCCTCACCGGCCTGCTGAATCGCAAGACCTTCGACGAGAGCTTTCTCAAGGCCGTGGGCGAACTGCCGCGCGCGCATGAAGAAGCGCAGACCCATGCCGATGGCGACCGGCGCCACGAGGACGGCCAGCCGCGCTACTGGATCGGCGTGGTCGACATCGATCACTTCAAGTCGGTGAACGACCGCTTCGGCCACCTGATCGGCGACGAGGTGCTGCTGCTGCTGTCGCGCCTGATGCGCAACAGCTTCCGCTTCCACGACCTGCTCTACCGCTTCGGCGGCGAGGAGTTCGTGGTGCTGATGCGTTGCGAGGACGAGAGCGACGCCGCCCATGCCTTCGAGCGCCTGCGCCACAACACCGAGAGCTACCAGTTTCCGCAGGTCGGCCAGATCACCGTCAGCGTGGGCTTCACCCAGGTGCGGGTGGGCGATTCGCCGGCGATGGCCTTCGAGCGTGCCGACAAGGCCGTCTATCACGCCAAGGCGAACGGCCGCAACCAGGTGCAAAGCCATGCGGTGCTGGTGCAGAGCGGGCAGATGACCGAGGTCGAGCAGCTCAGCGACATGGAATTGTTCTGATGAACCACTGGCGCCGCCGCAGCCTGATGCTGCTGCTGGCGCTCAGCGCCAGCCTGACCGCCGGCAGCCACTGCCGCGCCGATCGCCGCGACCGGCTGGAAGCACCGCCCGCCGCTATTGCGCAGGCCACCGGTGCCGAGGCCCCGGCCTACGAGCAGCGCGATCTGGACTGGGTGGATGCCAGCCGCGCGCGCGCCGTGCCGGCCCGCCTCTACTGGCCCAAGCAGGTGGCGGACGGTGCGCGCGTGCCCCTGGTGGTGTTCTCGCACGGCATCGGCGGCTCGCGCCGCGGCTACAGCTATCTGGGCGCCTACTGGTCCTCGCAGGGCTATGCCAGCCTGCATGTGCAGCATGTCGGCAGCGACCGCGAACTCTGGTTCGGCAATCCGCTCACCCTGGTGTCGCGCCTGCAGGACGCGGCGCAGGAGCGCGAGGCCCTCAACCGCGTGGGGGATGTGCGCTTCGCGCTGGACCAGATGCTGCATGGCGAATGGGCGGCGCATATCGACACCGAGCGCATCGTGGCCGCCGGCCATTCCTATGGCGCCAACACCACCCTGCTGCTGGCCGGCGCCCGCGTGACGCGCGCCGGCCAGGCCCTGGATCTGCGCGAGCCGCGCATCAAGGCCGCCATCATCATCTCGGCGCCACCCTTCTATGGCGAGCCGGATGTGGCGGCCATCCTGCAAGCCATCCACATCCCGACCCTGCACATCACCAGCACCGAGGACGTGATCCGCATCCCCGGCTACTACTCCGACGCGCGCGACCGCGTGCGGGTCTTCGAGGCCACCGGCAGCGCCACCAAGGCCCTGGCGGTGTTCGAGGGCGGCTCGCACAGCATGTTCACCGACCGCGCCGGCACCGGCGGCGCCCTGCTGAACCCGCAGGTCAAGGCCGCCACCAAGGACCTGACCCTGGCCTTTCTGCGCAGCGTGCTGGATGGCCGGGACGACGGCCTGCGCGGCTGGTCGGAGCGCTATCGAGACATCCTGGCGCGCTGGCTAAGCCAGGGCTCGTGACTTGACGACCGCATAGCGCAAGAGGGTGCGCGTGCGCGCCTGCTCATGGCTCACGAGCGGCGCCGGGTAGTCGCGCCCCAGCTGCAGACCGCAGGCCTGCAGCTCCAGCGGCTTGGCCAGCCAGGGCGCATGGATCAGCTTGGGCGGCAGCTTGGCCAGCTGCGGCAGGTAGCGCTTGATGAAGCGCCCCTCGGCATCGAACTTCTCGCTCTGGCTGACCGGGTTGAAGATGCGGAAATAGGGCTGGGCATCGCAGCCGCTGGAGGCCGCCCATTGCCAGCCACCGTTGTTGGCGGCGAGATCGAAGTCCAGCAGCTGCTGCGCGAAATAGCGCTCGCCCCAGCGCCAGTCGACGCCCAGATCCTTGATCAGGAAGCTCGCCACCACCATGCGCAGGCGGTTGTGCATATAGCCGGTCTGGTTCAGCTGCAGCATCGCCGCATCGACGATGGGGTAGCCGGTGCGTCCCTCGCACCAGGCCTTGAACAGGGCCTCGGCGGTCGCGCCCCGCTCCCATTCGATCAGCTCGTACTCGGGCCGGAAGGCGCGCTCCACCACATGGGGGTGGTGGTGCATCACCTGGTGGTAGAAGTCGCGCCAGATCAGCTCGGAGAGCCAGACCTCGGCGCCATGGTCGCCGCCCTGCATGCGCGCATGGGCCGCGCGCGCCAGCCGGCGGATCGAGATGGTGCCGAAGCGCAGATGGGTGCTGAGGTAGCTGGGCCCCTTGACGGCCGGGAAGTCGCGCGTGCGGTCGTACTGGTCCATGCGCGCCAGGAATTCATCGAACAGCCGCGCCGCGCCACGGCTGCCGCCGCGCAGCAGCTCCGGCAGGCCGGCGGGCTCGAAGCCGATCTCGGCAAGACCCGGCACCCGGCCCGCGTGCCGGGCCAGCGTGGCCAGAGCGGCGGCATGGCGCGCCACCGCATAGCTGCGCAGCTGGAAGGCATCGACAGCGCGCAGCCAGGCGTTCTTGTAGGGCGTGAACACGCCATAGGGCCGGCCCAGGCCGGTGAGGATCTCGCTGCGCTCGAAGATCACATGGTCCTTGTGGCTGGAGAAGGCCACGCCCTGGGCCTGCAGGGCCTGCTTGACGGCGGCGTCGCGGGCCAGCGCCTGGGGTTCGTCATCGTGGCTGCAGAACACCGCGTCCACGCCCAGCTCGGCCGCCAGCCGTGGCAGCTCCGCGCGCGCCACCGCGTGGCGCACGATCAGGCCCGCGCCCGGCCGCAGCGCGGCGAGCTCCTCGTTCAGCACCGTCAGCGCGTCGAGGATGAACTCGACGCGGCGGTCGGCGCGCGGCAGGGTGTCGAGGATCTCGCGGTCCAGCACGAACACGCACAGCACCTCCGCGCTGTGCCTGAGGGCGTGGTAAAGCGCGGCGTGGTCGTCGGCGCGCAGATCGCGGCGGAACCAGACCAGGGCACGTCGGTGGATCTTTTCCATGGCCGCGAGTGTCGATGAAATAAAATGCCCCCATGTCCAAGGCCCGCATCGACCTCACCAACCAATTCCTGATCGCCATGCCGGGCATGCTGGACGACAGCTTTGCCGGCTCGGTGGTCTATATGTGCGAGCACAACGAGAAGGGCGCGCTGGGCCTGGTGATCAACAAGCCGATCTCGCTGACCCTGGGCAATCTGTTCGAGAAGGTCGAGCTGAGCCTGGAGGACGAAGACCTGGCGGCCCGCCCGGTGTTCTATGGCGGCCCGGTGCAGACCGAGCGCGGTTTCGTGCTGCACGAGCCGCTGGACGCGCAGGGCGGCCACTACAACGCCACCCTGGCCGTGCCCGGCGGCCTGGAGATGACCACCAGCCGCGACGTGCTGGAGGCGCTCTCCAACGGTGCCGGCCCCAAGCGCCTGCTCATCACGCTGGGCTATAGCGGCTGGGCCGCCGGCCAGCTGGAAGAGGAGATCGGCCGCAATGGCTGGCTCAATGTGGACGCCGCGCCCGAGATCATCTTCGACACGCCGGTGGAGCAGCGCTACGAGAAGGCGCTCGGATTGCTGGGCATCGACCCGCGCATGCTGAGCCAAGAGGCCGGCCACGCATGAGCCCGGCCGTGCAGACCCCGGCCCGAATTCCACAATCTCTATTGGCATTTGATTTCGGCACCCGACGCATCGGCGTCGCCACCGGCAATGCCTTCCTCAAGTCCGCCGAGGCGCTGCGCCATATCGCCGCCGACGCCGATGCCCAGCGCTTCGCGGCGATCGAGAAGCTCATCAAGGAATGGCAGCCCGACGCGCTGGTGATCGGCGTGCCCTTCCACCCCGATGGCGCCGAGCATGAGATGACCCTGGCGGCGCGCCGCTTCGGCCGCCAGCTCAAGGGCCGCTTCCGCCTGCCCGTCTACGAGGTGGACGAGCGCTACACCAGCGTCGAGGCCGAGGCCCAGGGCGCGCGCGATGTGGACTCGGCCGCCGCCGCGCTGATCCTGGAACAATTCTTTCGCGAGCATTCATAGCAGCCAACATCATGAGCACTCTCTTACTCGACGCCGAGGCGCTGTACGCCGACCTGCTGAAGGGCGTCAGCAGGCTCTTGCACCCCGACACCGTGCTGGTGGGCATCTGGTCCGGTGGCGCCTGGCTGGCCGAGCGTCTGCAGCGCGATCTGAGCCTGGCCGGCGAGCCCGGCGTGATCTCCAGCTCGCTGCACCGCGACGACTTCGGCTCCAAGGGCATGTCGGCCAGCGCCGACCACACCAAGCTGCCCTTCGAGGTGGAGGGCCGCCACATCCTGCTGATCGACGATGTGCTCTACACCGGCCGCACCACGCGCGCCGTCATCAACGAGCTGTTCGACTTCGGCCGCCCGGCCAGCGTCACGCTGGCGGTGCTGGTGGACCGCGGTGGCCGCGAGCTGCCGATCGAGCCGGCCTTCTCGGCCGCGCGCGTCAACCTGGCCGCCGCGCAGCGCCTGCGCCTGGCGCGCGACGAGAGCGGCCGTTTCAGCTTTGATGTGAAGGGCGACTGAGATGCTCTCCAAACGCAACCCCCAACTGAACAAGCATGGCGAGCTGGTGCACCTGCTCTCCATCGAGGGCCTGCCCCAGGCCACCATCCACCAGATCCTCGACACCGCCGGCACCTTTCTGTCGGTGAACGACCGCGACGTGAAGAAGGTGCCGCTGCTGCGCGGCAAGTCGGTGTTCAACCTGTTCTTCGAGAACAGCACGCGCACCCGCACCACCTTCGAGATCGCCGCCAAGCGGCTCTCGGCGGACGTCATCAACCTGGACATCGCGCGCTCCAGCACCGCCAAGGGCGAGACCCTCTTGGACACGGTGGCCAATCTCAGCGCCATGCATGCCGACATGTTCGTGGTGCGCCACAGCGAATCGGGCGCGCCCTATCTGATCGCCCAGCATTGCGCCCCGCATGTGCATGTGGTGAACGCCGGTGACGGACGCCACGCGCATCCGACCCAGGGGCTCCTGGACATGTACACGATCCGTCACTACAAGAAGGACTTCCGCAACCTGACGGTGGCCATCGTGGGCGACATCGTGCACTCGCGCGTGGCGCGCTCCGACATCCATGCGCTCAACATCCTGGGCGTGCCTGAGATCCGCGCGGTCGGCCCCAAGACCCTGGTGCCGGGCGATCTGCGCGAGATGGGCGTGCGCGTCTGCCACGACATGGCCGAGGGCGTGCGCGATGCCGACGTGATCATCATGCTGCGCCTGCAGAACGAGCGCATGAGCGGCGCCATGCTGCCCAGCGCCGGCGAGTTCTTCAAGAACTTCGGCCTCACGCCCGAGAAGCTGGCGCTCGCCAAGCCCGATGCCATCGTGATGCATCCGGGCCCGATCAACCGCGGCGTCGAGATCGCCTCCAGCGTGGCCGATGGCGGCCAGAGCGTGATCCTGCCCCAGGTGACCTTCGGTATCGCGGTGCGCATGGCCGTGATGAGCATCCTTGCAGGGAACGAAGCATGAAGATACTGATCAAGAACGGCCGTCTGGTCGACCCGGCCTCGGGCCTGGACCGCATCGGCGATGTGGCGATCGCGGCCGGCCGCATCGTCGGCCTGGGCGATGTGGCGGGCGATTTCGATGCCCAGCGCGTCATCGATGCGACCGGCCTGATCGTCGCGCCCGGCCTGGTGGACCTGGCGGCGCGCCTGCGCGAGCCCGGCCTGGAGCAGAAGGGCATGCTGGAGAGCGAGCTCAACGCCGCCGCGGCCGGTGGCGTCACCAGCCTGGTCTGCCCGCCCGACACCGACCCCGCGCTGGACGAGCCCGGCCTGGTGGAGATGCTCAAGTTCCGCGCCCGCAAGCTGAGCCTGTGCCGGCTGTTCCCGCTCGGCGCGCTGACGCGCGGCCTGGCCGGCGAGACGCTCACCGAGATGGCCGAGCTCACCGAGGCCGGTTGCGTGGGCTTCTCGCAGGCCGAGCATCCGATCAAGAACAACCAGTTCCTGACGCGCGCGCTGCAATATGCCGCCACCTTCGACTACACGGTCTGGCTGCATCCCATGGACCCCTGGCTGGGCGGTGGCGTGGCGGCCAGCGGCGCGGTGGCCACGCGCCTGGGCCTGGCCGGCGTGCCGGTGACGGCCGAGACCGTGGCCCTGCACACCATTTTTGAACTGATGCGCGCCACCGGCGCGCGCGTGCACCTGTGCCGCATTTCCAGCGCCGCCGGCGTGGAGCTGGTGCGCGCGGCCAAGCGCGAGGGCCTGGCGGTGACCGCCGACGTGTCGATCAACTCGCTGCACCTCACCGATGTGGACATCGGCTACTTCAACCCGGCGATGCGCCTGAACCCGCCACTGCGCCAGGGCCGCGACCGCGCCGCGCTGCGCGCCGCACTCGCCGATGGCACGCTGGATGCGCTGGTGAGCGACCACATGCCGGTGGAGAGCGACGAGAAGACGCTGCCCTTCGCCGAGGCCATGCCCGGCGCCACCGGCCTGGAACTGCTCCTGAGCCTGGCGCTCAAATGGGCCCATGACGAGGGCCAGCCGCTTGCCCGCGCGCTCGCGGTGGTGAGCTGCGAACCGGTGCGCGTGCTGGGCTCGGCGCTGGGCTCGCTGGCGGCCAGCGCCGGCCGCCTGGTGGACGGCGGCGTGGCCGATCTGTGCATCTTCGATCCGACCCAGCATTGGGCGGTGACGCCCGAACAGCTGGTGAGCCAGGGCAAGCACACGCCGTTCGCCTTCGAGATCACCGGCTTCGAGCTGCCGGCCCGGGTGCGCTACACGGTGGTGGCCGGGCATATTGCCCACGAAGCCGCCGACCAAGCTGCACAGGCTGCCGCCTGAGATGCGCAGCCTGATCGCCGTTTGGCGCTTGCTGCGCATGGTCCTGCATGTGCTGTGGGGGCTGCTGCTCATCAAGCTGCGCTTCGGCAGCCTGGACCAGGCCGCGCGCCATGCAAGGGTGCAGCGCTGGTCGGGCGGCCTGCTGCGCCTGCTGGGCGTGCGCCTGGCTTGCAGGGGCCGGGCCCGGCCCGGCGCCAAGCTGCTGCTGGCCAACCATGTGTCCTGGCTGGACATCGCCGCCGTGCACGCGGTGCTGCCCGAGGCGCGCTTCGTCTCCAAGGCGGATGTGAAGCACTGGCCCATCGTCGGCGCGCTGACCGCCGGCGTGGGCACGCTCTTCATCGAGCGCGCCAGCAAGCGCGACGCGCTGCGGGTGGTGCACCAGACCGCCGAGGCGCTCAAGGCCGGCGACACCGTGGCGGTGTTCCCCGAGGGCACCACCGGCGCCGGCCCCGAGTTGCTGCCCTTCCACGGCAATCTGCTGCAGGCCGCCATCGCCACCGAGATCCCGCTCCAGCCCCTGGTGCTGCGCTGGCACGAGCCGGGCGAACGCTTCAGCAGCGCGGCGCGCTATATCGGCGACATGACGCTGCTGCAAAGCCTGTGGGCCATCGCCAGCGCCCGCGGCCTGGGCATCGCGGTGCAGATCCTGCCGGCGATGGAGACCGCGCATGCCGATCGGCGCGCGCTGGCCGAGCATGTGCGCGGCGAAATTGCCGCGGCACTGGAAGCCGGCTGACCCCTAGGATGGGTGGCCGCCAGCGGCCGATTTCATAGCTTTTTCAAGACGGCGCTGCCGCTGCGCTGCAACAGTCCGTGGCTTGCAAACCCTCAGGGAGAACAGCCATGAACAAGCATCGTCTACCCAGCCTCGCCGCCCTGGCGCTGGCCTGCGCCAGCCTCGGCCCGGCCCAGGCGGGGGTCGTGGTGGGTTCCTACGACCCGCAGTTCGGCCCGACCCTGCCCGAGCTCTCCTACCGTGGCAGCTTCAGCTTCAACCTGCCCGACAGCTGGGTGGACTATGCGCTCAGCCACAACAACGATTTCGTCGATCTCACCGGCGAGAACATCTGGGCCAGCGTGAGCCTCACGCTGTTCGAGACCGCCAACCCGGCCAACGCCGTCAGCGCCAACTTCAATATGCATGTGGACCTGGTGGAGATCGACCGCACGCTGTTGCACCTGCGCAGCTGGAGCAGCTTCTCCGCGGTCACGCCGAACCAGCTGAATGGCTTTGCCGCGGCCAATTTCAACCAGTTTTCATTCCAGTATGACTACGGGCTGCCGCAACTGACCTGCCTGCATTGCAACGACCCCGATCCAGGCTCGTCGGCCGAGGACGTGCAGGCCAACCTGCTTGGATTCGATCAACTGGTGTTCCACCGGGATGACGCGGGCCAGGGCCGCCTTGGCAAGGACGGCAACGGCCATAACCTGGGGCTGCGCAGCACCATCAACGACCAGGGGCTTGTGGTCTACAGCCAGGCAGCGGCGCCGGGGAGCGGCCAGCAAGTGCCCGAGCCCGACTCGCTTTACCTGGCGCTGGGGGCGGTGGCGGCCCTGCTGCTGATACCGCGCCGCCGCCCCTGAGCGGCGCGCGCGCCTCAGTGCAGGCGCCCGGCGGGTAGCGCCAACGTCAGTGCCCGGCGCAGCGCCTGGGCGGTATCCCAGTCGCGCGCCTGCTGCCAGGGCGCCTCGAAGAAGGCCTCGTCGGGGCTGGCCGCGCGCAGGCGCGCCAGCAGGGCCTGCCAGCGCCCCTGGGCCAGGCGCGGACGCGTCAGGCGGGCGTTCTCGCGCAACTGCTGCGTGCAGGAGGCCAGCGCGATGGCCGCCTGCGGCTGCTCCAGCAGCAGGCCCAGCGCGGCATGGTCTTCCAGGCAGCCCAGCAGATGCTCGCGCATGTCGAAGGCATTGAAGGCGCTCAGCGCCTCGGCGAGGCGCTCGCATGCCGGCGCCTGGCGGCCGGCCAGCAGGTCCAGCTTGCCCAGCCACCACAGGGCGTGCGCCGCGCCGCGCCGGTCGCCCGCCGCCAGGCAGATCTTCAGCGAGCGCGCCAGCCCCGCTTCGGCGGCACCCAGCGCGCCGGCCTCGAAGTCCAGCTGGGCCAGCGAGAGCTCGGCCTCGGCTTCGGTCTCGAGGTGCTTGATCTGGCGCGCCAGCTGCAGCGCGGCCTGCAGGTGCCTGGCGGCCTGGGCGGCCGCGCCGCACCAGGCGTGGATCTGGCCCAGCTGCAGCTGCACCGTGGCCTCGCCGACCTGGTTGCCACAGAGCTGGAACAGCTGCAGGGCCTCGTGGTCGGCCGCCAGCGCGCCGGCCGCATCGGCGCAGCCCAGGCGCGTCAGCGCCAGCGTGGAGAGGGTGGCGGCCACGTCGAAGGGGTTGTCGCGCTGGCGCCGCAGCGCCAGGCAGGTCTGCAGATCGGCCAGCGCGGCGGCGTGGTCGCTCTGGCTCCAGGCCAGCGCCGCGGCCACGTAGAGGGCATGGGCATGCGCCTGCGCGTCGGCCTGCACCGCCGGCAGGGCCAGCAGGCCGCGCAGCAGGGCACGCCCCTCGCCCGAATAGCCGCGCAGGATCCAGAAGCCCTGCAGGGCCACGGCCAGCTTCAGCGCCAGAATCGGGTTGCCGCCGGGGCCGAGCGCATGCCCGGTGGCGGCACGCAGATTGTCCTGCTCGGTCTCGAGCCGGCCCAGCCAGTAGCCCTGCTGGGGGCCGTGCAGGCCGTCGCGCCCCAGCTTGGCGAAGGCGAAGTAATGCGCACCATGCTGCCCGCCCATGGCCTCCAGCGTGCCGGCGGCGGCGAGCTTTTCAAGCGCGTATTCGCGTATCGTCTCCAGCATCTGGTAGCGCATGCCGTCGGCGGTCTCGGCCTGCATCAGCAGCGATTTCTCCACCAGGGCGCCCAGCAGGTCCAGCACCGCGTCGACGTCGAGCGGCGTGCCGCCGCACACGGCCTCGGCGGCCTCCATGTCCAGCCCGCCCCTGAACACGGCGAGGCGCTGCAAGAGCAGCTGTTCGGCCTCGGGCAGCAGGTCGTAGGACCAGTCGACCAGCGACCGCAGCGATTGCTGGCGCTGCTGCAGCACCTGCGAGCCGCCGGTGAGCAGCTTGAAGCGGTTGCCCAGGCGGCGGTTGATGTCGGCCAGGGAGAGCGTGCGCAGGCGCGCCGCCACCAGCTCGAGCGCCAGCGGTATGCCCTCCAGGCGCGCCACCAGCTCGGCCACCGCGGGGGCCTGCGCCTCGTCCAGTTCGAAGCCGGGCCGGTGCGCCTGGGCGCGCGCGACGAACAGGCGCACCGCGGTGGACTGGCGCAGCGTGGCGAGGTCGTCGCCGGCGCGCGGCACCGGCAGCGGCTGCACCAGATAGGCATGCTCGCCCGGGATGCGCAGGGCCTCGCGGCTGGAGGCGGCCAGGCGCACATGCGGGGCCGCCCTGACGATGGCGTGCGCCATCTCGGCCGCCGGCTTGATGAGGTGCTCGCAGTTGTCGAACACCATCAGCACGCGGCGCGTCTGCAGAAAGCTGCACACCGATTGCAGCAGGCTGCGCTCGGGCTCCTCGCGCACGCCCAGCACCTGGGCCGCTTCGGCCAGCGCGAGCGCGGGGTCGCTGATCGGCGCCAGGTCGAGGAACCACACGCCGTCGGGGAACTGGTGCATCAGCTCGGCCGCGGCCTGCAGCGAGAGCCGGGTCTTGCCCAGCCCGCCCATGCCCAGCAGGGTCACCAGGCGGGCGCTGCCCAACAGGGCCTTGATGTCGCGCAGCTCCTGCTCGCGGCCGATGAAGGGGGTGCTCTGCTGCGGCAGGTTGTTGGGAATGGCCTGCACCGGCAGCCAGCGTCCGTCCACCTGCACCACGCGGTAGACCTTGTCGCCATCGGGCGGCGCCGTCGGCAGCTGCTCGGGCGGCCCGACCTCGAAGATCTCCACCGGCGCCGACAGGCCCTTCATCATCCAATGCCCGTGCGAGTCGAGCCGGCAGCCGTCGGGCGCGCCCAGCGCGGCGCGCGCCTCGGCGCTGAGCAGGGTCTGGCCGCCCCGGGCGATCGCCATGACGCGCGCCGCGGTGGGCTTGGCCAGGCCGTCCACTTCCAGCGGCTTGGCGCCGCGCATCACGTCCGCGGCCGCGTTCTCGCGCAGCAGCACCGGCCCGACATGCAGGCCGGCACGCGCGCGCAGCGGCACCGGCAGCGCGGCCAGGGCGCGGTGATAGGCCTGGGCATAGCCGACCGCATCGGCGGCGGCATCGAACAGCAGCAGCATGCCGTCGGTCTTGTCGATCTCGCGGCCACGCCAGGGCGGCAGCAGGTCGCGCGCGACGCGGTCATGGTCGGTCCAGACCCGGGCCATCGCGGCATCGCCCAGCGCCTCGGAGAGCTGGGTGCTGTCGACCACATCGGTCAGCAGCAGCGCCTTGGTGTCGTGCTGGGCGTTCACAGCAGGCTCGTGACGCGCACGCTGCTGCCCTCGTGCTCCACCTTCACGTCCTTGCCGCTGCTGCGCGCCAGCCGGATCATGTGCTCGTTGGTGGCGAGGATTTCGGCCACGAAGCCGCGCACGCCGCGCGCGGCCGCATGCTCGGCCAGGCGCTGCTGCAGGCGGCCGCCCAGGCCCTGGCCCTGCCAGTCGGGGTGCACCATGAAGGCGGTCTCGGCCAGGTTGGTGCTGGGGTCGACCATGTACATCGCATGCGCCACCAGCTCCGGCTGCTCGCGCGGGCCGCTGGTCGCCACCAGGGCGACCTCGTTCTCGTCGTTGAGATTGCACAGGCGCTGCACGTCGCGGTTGGAGAGGCCGCGCAGCTTGCGGAAGAAGCGCGTGTAGATGTCGCGTTCGGGCAGCTGATGGAAGAGCGCGCGGATCGCGTCGCCATCGCTGGCCTGGGCCGGGCGCAGCAGCAGCGGGCGGCCGTCCTTCAAGCGCAGCTGGCGCTCGTCCTGCACGGCATAGGCATGCAGATTGCGCAGGCCCTGGTCGGCCGGCACGTAGCCCAGTGCCTGGGCCGCCTCCAGCAGGCCCGGGCGCGCCGCCGGGTGGGCGATCTGGATCAGCGCCACCGCGCGCTCGCGGATCGACTTGCCGAACAGATGGGCGATACCGTACTCGGTGATGACGTAGTGCACGTCGCTGCGCGCGATCGCCACGCCCTCGCCGGCCTGCAGGCTGGCGCGGATGCGCGAGCTCAGGCCGTCGTCCTCGGTGGCGGCCAGGCAGATGATGGCCTTGCCGCCGGGCGAGCGCGAGGCCCCCTGCAGGAACTCGGCCTGCGCCGCCAGGCCGCCGTAGAAATCGCCGTGGAACTGGTCCACGCAGACCTGGCCGGTCAGGTCCACCGCGAAGGCCTGCGTCACCGACACCATCTTGTGCTGGGCGGCAATGGTCCAGGCGTCGCACACCGCCTCGATGGGCTGGAAGGAGAACAGCGGGTTGCCGTCGATCAGCTCGTAGAGCCGGCGCGAGCCCATCGCGAAGCTCGTGACGATCTTGCCGCGCTGCTGGCTCTTGCGCCGGCCGGTGAGGATGCCGCGCTCCAGCAGCGGGATGATGGCGTCGGTGATGACGTCCGAATGGATGCCCAGGTCCTGGCGGTCCACCAGATACTTGAGCGCCTCGTTGCTGAAGCGGCCGAGGCCGATCTGCAGCGTCGAGCCGTCGTCGATCACGCTGCCGATGTAGCGCGCGATCTGCTCCGAGATCTCGCCCTGCGGTGCCTGGTGCAGGTACTCGATCAGCGGCGTGTCCACCGGCACCAGATGGTCGATCTCGCCCACATGCAGGGTCGAGTCGCCCATGGTGCGCGGCATGTGCGGGTTGACCTCGGCGATCACCAGCCCGGCCTTGGCCACCGCCGCCTTGCTCACGTCCACCGAGACGCCCAGGCTCACGTAGCCGAACTCGTCGGGCATCGAGACCTGGATCAGCGCCACGTCGACCGGGATGCGGCCGATCGCGATCAGCTGGGGCACGCGCGCCAGCGAGATCGGCACATAGTCCGCCAGGCCCTGGCGCACCGCGGCGCGCATGTCCTGCCCGACGAAGAAGCAGCGATGCCGGTACTTGGTGAGCGGCGCGCCGGCGGCGTCGTGCTGCACCGCGCGGTCGGTGAGGAAGTGCAGCAGCTCCACGTCCTGCGGCGCCGGCGCGAGCGCCTCCAGCGCCGCCACCAGGCTGCGCGGCGTGGCGCAGGCGGTGCCCACGAACACATGCGAGCCGGGCCGTATCAGGCGCAGCGCATCGCTGGCCGAGCAGATCTTCTCGGCGCAGGCCAGCAGGCGCGGATCCAGGCCGGCGCCGGGCTGCTCGGAGGGTTCGCCGGCGAGGAAGCGGCTCTGCCAGGCATGGGCCAGGCGGGCCAGCAGGCCCGCCGCGGTGGCCGGGGCCGGGTCGTGGCGGGCGTCGGGGCGTGCGTCGTTTGGCGTCATGTTCATGCGGGGCTCCCCGTCGTGTTAACTGGCCCTAGCGGCAGCGGCAGCGGCCGCCAGCACCTCGCAGCCATGCTGGTAGCCTTGTTCGACGATGTCGTCGAAGCGGCCCCACTCCAGCATGCCCACGCGTGTCAGCGGCGGGTTGAAATACAGGTCGATCTGCTGGCGCGCCTCGCGCTGGCGCGAGTTGCTGTAGAGCACGGTGACGTTCATCAGATAGGCCGCCAGCGAGGGCAGGCGATAGCGGCGCCGGGCGCGCGGGCGCAGGCGATCGCGCAGCAGGGCCCAGGGCCCCGGCACCTCGTCGAAATCGAGCCGGCGCGGCTTGTGGGCGCTCAGGTCCACCGCGATCACGCGGCCGATGCCCCAGCGGCGCCGCATCACGTCCACCGGCAGGTTGTTGAAGCTGCCGCCATCGCAGAGCAGATCGCCCTCGTGGATGACCGGCGGCAGGGCCCCCGGGATCGCCACGCTGGCGAGGATGGCCTTCAGCAGCGAGCCGCGCTGCAGCACCTGCTCGCGCGCCTGCGAGTAGTTGGTGGCGACGCAGAAGAAGTTCTTCCACAGGTCCTCGGCCTGGGCGGCATGGCCGGTGAGCACCTGGATGTTGTGCTCGACGCTGCGGCGCAGGCGCTGGCCGCGGATCAGCGAGACCAGCGGCAGCCAGTTGAAGTCGCCGGTGGGGTTGAGAGCGAAGGCGCGCCGCGCCGTGTTCACCAGCAGCTCGAGCGGCTGGTCGCTCGCCACCAGCACCGCCATCACCGCGCCCACGCTGGTGCCGCCCACCATATCGATCTGCTCGCCATGCTCCTGCAGCGCGCGGTAGATGCCGATATGGGCAAAGCCGCGCGCGCCGCCGCCGGCCAGCACCAGCCCGACGCCCTGGCGGCTCACCAGCCGCGCCAGCCTGGCGATGTCGCCGGCCAGGCGCGGGCGGATGTGCTGGTGGTCGGCGAGCGGGCGGCGCGCCAGCCAGTCGGCCGTGCCCTGCGGGCTGAGCCGCTCGCTCGGGTGCAGCAGCACCAGGATCTCGGTGGCCTCGGTGCGCGGCGGCCGGCAGACCAGGCATTCGGTCTCGATCTCGTGCAGGCGCGCCGGCTGGTCGGCATCGGCCAGCAGCAGCAGCTCGTCGCAATGGCGGCAGCAGCGCTGCGTCCAGGGCGTGGCGCTGGCATCGCTCACCAGCAGCACGAAGTCGTGCAGCGACTCGATCTCGTCCAGCCGCACCGCGATGCGCCGGCTCGCGTCCAGATCCTCGGGCGGGCGCGCGCTGATGCCGGGCGTCAGCAGCTGCGCATCCAGCTCGGCCGCGGTGATCAGGGCGACCCGGCCATGCTGCCTCAGCTGGCCGGCCAGCTGGCGCGCGAAGTCCAGCGCATCGACGCCGGCGCTGATCGGCACCATGCCGATCGTGACCGGCTTGTCCAGCAGGGAGCGGCTGCCCTCGGTCTTGAGGCGGGCGATGATCTGGCGCGTCAGCGCGATCGAGACCTGCTCGCTGATGCCCAGCAACTGCTTGAAGTGCTGCTTGGACAGGCGCACCAGCACCGAGTCGCGGATCGCCACCAGGGTGGCCGAGCGCGGCTCGTCGGTGAACAAGCTCATCTCGCCGACGATCTGCCCGCGCGCGATCTCGCGCACCGCGCGCTGCTCGCCGAACTCGTTGCCGATATAGGTGCGCAGGCGGCCGCTGACGAGCAGGTACATGGCGTCGCCCGGCTCGCCCTGGGTCATGAGCGGCTGGCCCGCGGCGATCTCCACCCATTCCAGGCGCTGCAGCAGCAGCTCGACGGCCGCAGGCTCGATCTCGCCGAGCAGCTCCGGCAGGTGCCGCAGCAGCAGGGCCTGCAGATGGGGCGGGTGCGTGGCGGACGGAGGGGGAGAGGCGGGTGAGGCGGGAGAGGCGCAGCTGAGCATGGCGCGCAGTCTGGCCGGCCGCGCGCCGAAAGTCCTGAAAAAGCTATGAAAAAGCCGCCAGCAGGCGCTCGGCGTCCGTGTCGCTCAGCTGGCTACCCTGTTGCATCAGCGCCTGCGCCAGGCCGGGGCCCAGGGCGTCCTGCAGCTGCGCCTGCAGGGCGGCCCATTGCTGCTCGATCCAGCCATAGGGGCGCGCCTGGCGCTGCTCGAAATGCTGCCGCGCCAGGCCCAGCAGCTGCGCCGCCGCCTGCGGCCGCTGCAGCGCCCAGGCCAGCAGCGGCAGCTGGGTGAGGGCGTAGGGCACGTCGAACCGGCGGGCCAGCTGCAGGGCCGGGCCGCAGGCCTGCAGCGCCGCCTCGCATTGCCCCTGAGCGATCAGCGCCGCCAGCAGATAGCACTGCACATAGGCGCTGCTGGCGCCGGCCTGCACGCTCGGCCGGGCGAGCATGGCGCGCGCCAGCGCCGCCGCCTCGGCATGGCGCTCCAGCAGGAAGATCAGGGCCAGCACATTGCTCTCGGCCACGTCGGCGGCGTCCTGCCAGGCCAGCGCCTGCGCCAGCGCCAACTCCTCGCGGTGGTCGCTGAGCGCGGCTTCGAGCTGGCCGCACTTGAGGTGGTAGCTGCCGCGCGCCGCGGCGGCCACCAGGCGCAGGCGCGCGCTCCATTCGGGATGCCGGCCCAGCAGCGCGGCGATTTCGGCCAGCGCGCGATCGACCGCGGGGCTGGCCGAGGGCGCCGCGCGCACCAGGCTCACCAGGGCGCGCAGCAGGTCGCGCTCGTCGCCCAGCGCGCCCAGCGCGCGCAGCTGCGCGCAGGCACGCGTGGCCGCCTCGCTGGCGCGCGGGCTACCGCGCATCACCAGCTGGCGTGCGAACTCGCGCCACCAGTCGGCCTCGGTGGCGGCCGACACGCGCTGGCCCAGCAGCACCTCGCAGTCGGCGACCCAGCCATAGGCCTCGCCGCGCCAGGCGCTGTAGGTGGTGAGCATGCCCACGCAGGTGGCCAGGGCCAGCGCGCTGTCGGGCTCGTGCTGCATGGCCCAGCGCAGGGCGCTGCGGGCGTTGTCGAGCTCGGCAAAGCAGAGCGCGTTGATGCGCGGGTTGGCGGCGCCATCGGCCTGGTCCTGCTGCTGGCGCAGGCGCTGCATCAGCTGGCACAGCGCCCTGGCATGGCCCCGACGCGCCGCCTCGGCCTCGCCGGCCTCGTCCAGCAGGGTCAGGGCGTAGAGGCGCATGGTCTCGAGCAGGCGGTAGCGCGGCGCGCTCTCGGTGGCCGCCAGCTCGGCCACCACCAGCGAACGGTCCACCAGCGCGGCCAGCCCGTCCACCAGGCTCCAGCGCGCGCTCTCGGCGGTGTCGGTGGCGGCCATCAGCAGCTCCAGGCTGAAGCCGCCGCTGAACACGCCCAGTTGCCGGAACAGCCGCTGCTCGGCGGGCGCCAGCAGGCCGTGGCTCCAATGCAGCGCGGCTTGCAGGGTCGGGTGGCGCGCCAGGCTGCCGCGGTGGCCGCGCTTGAGCAGGGCAAAGCGCTCGGCCAGCGCATCGTGCACGCCCTGCAGGCCCAGCAGGGGCACGCGCGCGGCGGCCATTTCCAGCGCCAGCGGCAGGCCGTCGAGCTGGCTGCACAGAGCGCGCAGCAGCGGCAGCTGCTCCGCCCCCAGGCGCAGGCGGTAGTCGGCCGCGCAGGCGCGCGCCGCCAGCAGGCCGATGGCGCCGCTGCGCAGCGCCTGCTCGGCGGCCGTGTCGGCGCCGGCGATCTCCAGCGGCTCCAGCCTCTGCTCGCGCCCGCCGGCCAGCGGCAGCGGCGCCTGGCTGGTCACCAGCAGGCGCAGGCTCGGCTCGGCCGCCAGCAACAGCGCCGCCAGCTCGGCGGTGGCCGGCAGCAGATGCTCGGCGTTGTCCATGATCAGCAGGCGCCGCGCCCCCAGGGCCGGGGCCAGCAGGGCGGCATCGCTGGCGGGCCCATGCAGCTCGACCGCGCGCGCCAGGGCCGGCAGCAGCTGGCCCGGTTCGGACAGGGCGCCGAGGTCCAGCCAGAGGGCGCGCGCGGCGCGGCTGTCCAGGCTCAGGTCATGGGCGTCGCGCAGCGCCTGGGCCAGCGCGGTCTTGCCCACGCCGGCCGGGCCCAGCAGGGTCACGCAGCCGGCCTGCTGCATGGCGCGCAGCAGGCGCGCCAGGTCGTCCTCGCGGCCGAACAGCTGGCAGCCGCCCAGCGCCACCAGGGCCGGATTGGCAAGCGGGCTGGCGTCCATGCCCGTGGCCGCTACGGTGAAGCGGTAGCCATGCCCCGGCACGGTCTCGATCAGCTCGGCGCCCAGCACCCGGCGCAGGGCGGTGATCTGGGCGGCGATATTGTTCTCTTCCACCACCAGGCCGGGCCACACCTGGTCGAGCAGCTCGGCCTTGGTGACCAGGCGCCCGGCGCGCTCCACCAGCACGGTGAGCAGATCGAAGGCGCGCGAGCCCAGCGGCAGCACCACGCCATCGGCGCGCAGCAGCCGTTCGCGGGTCAGCAATTCGAAGCGGGCAAAGCGCCAGTTGGTGGAACGCATCTTGGCAGGGTTGGGGCCGCACGCGTGCGGCTGCCGGCGTCTGTGATGGCCGGGCGAGTATGCCTGACAGGCTACAGTTGCCGCATGAACCTGCAAATCCGGCGCGTCGGCATCGACACCTGGCGCGAGAACGTGGCCTATCTGCACCGCGACTGCCCCGTGGTGCGCGCCGCGGGCTTCCAGGCCCTGGCCAAGGTGGAGATCCACGCCAACGGCCAGACCATCCTGGCGGTGCTGAACGTGGTGGACGACGAGCGCATCGTCAGCGCCTGCGAGCTGGGTGTGAGCGAGGACGCGTTCGCGCGCCTGGCGGTGGGCGAGGGCCACGAGGCCAGCATCGCGCATGCGGAGCCGCCCGGCTCGATCGCCGCCCTGCATCGCAAGATCAATGGCGAGCGCCTCACCAAGGACGACCTGCACGCCATCATCCGCGACGTCGCCCAGGCGCGCTATTCCAAGATCGAGCTGGCCGCCTTCGTGGTGGCCACCAACCAGTACGAGCTGGACCGCGAGGAGGTGCTGCACCTCACCGAGGCCATGATCGCGGTGGGCCGCAAGCTCGACTGGCAGCGCGAGGTCGGCCATGGCCTGGTGGTGGACAAGCATTGCATCGGCGGCATTCCCGGCAACCGCACCTCCATGCTGGTGGTGCCCATCGTCGCCGCGCATGGCATGTTGTGCCCCAAGACCAGCTCGCGCGCCATCACCTCGCCGGCCGGCACGGCCGACACCATGGAGGTGCTGGCCGAGGTGGAGCTGGGCTTCGAGCGCATGGTGAGCATCGTGCGCGACACCCATGCCTGCCTGGCCTGGGGCGGCACCGCCGATCTCTCGCCCGCCGACGACATCCTGATCTCGGTGGAGCGCCCGCTGTCGATCGACTCGCCCGGCCAGATGGTGGCCTCGATCCTGTCCAAGAAGATCGCCGCCGGCTCCACCCATCTGGTGCTGGACATCCCGGTGGGCCCGAGCGCCAAGGTGCGCTCGATGGCCGAGGCGCAGCGCCTGAAGAAGCTGTTCGAATACGTGGCCGGCCATCTGCGCCTGCAGCTGGACGTGGTGCTGTCCGACGGCCGCCAGCCGATCGGCCGCGGCATCGGGCCGGTGCTGGAGGCGCGCGACGTGATGCAGGTGCTGCAGGGCGACCCGGCCGCACCGCAGGACCTGCGCCAGAAGGCGCTGCGCCTGGCCGGGCGCATGATCGAGTTCGACCCCGATGTGCGCGGCGGCCAGGGCTACCAGATCGCGCGCGACATCCTCGACTCGGGCCGCGCGCTGGCGCAGATGAACGCCATCGTCGACGCGCAGGGGCGCCGCGCCGAGCCGCCCCAGGTGGGCAGCCTGCAGGCCGAGGTGCTGGCCGAGGCCGACGGCGTGCTGGTGGCGCTGGACAATCTGCGCATCGCGCGCATTGCCCGCCTCGCCGGTGCGCCGCAGGTGCCCGGCGCCGGCCTCGACCTGTTGAAGAAGCTGGGCGATCCGGTTGCCAAGGGCGAGCCGCTCTACCGCATCTATGCCCAGTTCGACGCCGATCTGCAGTTCGCGCGCAGCCATGCGCAGAAGGACCCGGGCTGCCGCATCGGCGCCGCCGAGCAATTGCCGCACGAGTTCGCGAGCGGCTCGCTGTTTTCTCTGTGACCTTTTATGAGTTCTGACATCCTGCTGCTGGCCTTCGACGACGAGGCCGCCCTGGCGCAAGACCTGGCCCTGGCGCTGGACGCGCCGCTGGCCTTCATCACGCGCCACCGCTTTCCCGACGGCGAGTTGCGCCTGGTGCTGCCCAAGCCGCTGCCGGCGCGCGTGCTGCTGCTGCGCGGCCTGCAGCAGCCCAACGAGAAGCTGGTGGAGCTGCTGATTGCCGCGCCCACCGCGCGCGAGCTCGGCGCGCGCCAGCTGGTGCTGGTCTCGCCCTACCTGGCCTATATGCGCCAGGACATGGAGTTCACGCCCGGCGAGGCGGTCAGCCAGCGCCATATCGCGCGCCTGCTGGCCCAGCAGTTCGACCATGTCATCACGATCGATCCGCATCTGCATCGCATCGCCAGCCTCGACGAGGTGATGCCCAAGGGCGCCGGCGTGGCGCTCTCGGCCGCGCCGGTGCTGGGGCGCTGGATCGCCGCCCGCGTGCCCGGCGCGCTGCTGATCGGGCCCGACGAGGAATCGGGCCAGTGGGTGCGCGAGGCCGCCCAGGCCGGCGGCCTGGATTGCGCGGTGGGCCACAAGGTGCGCCATGGCGACCACCAGGTCACGCTGGCGCTGCCCGAGCTGGCGGTGCAGGGCAGGGCGGTGGTGCTGCTGGATGACATGGCCTCCACCGGCCGCACCCTGATCGGCGCGGCCCAGGGCCTGCTGGCGCGCGGCGCGGCATCGGTCGACGTGGCGGTGACGCATGCGCTCTTCAATGGCGATGCGCTGCCGGCCCTGCAGGCGGCGGGTGTGCGTCATGTCTGGAGCAGCAACAGCGTGCCGCACGCCAGCAACGCGGTCTCGGTGGTGTCGCTATTGGCCGAGGCCTGGCGTAGACTGGGCTGACACAAACAACATTGGGCGTGCTGGCCGGCAAGGCCGGCGCGGGGCCTGACTCGATGCAACTGCTCAAGCTGGTGGCCAATCAGGTGACGGTGGGCGCGCCATTGCCCTTCAATGTGCGCGACGAGCATGGCGGGCTGCTGCTGGCCTGCGGCCAGCTGGTCTACAGCGACAACCAGTTGCAGAGCCTGCTGGCACGCGGCATGTTTGCCGACGTCGAGGAAATCAAGGCGCTGGCCGCCGGGCGCAAGGTGGTGGCGCAGCCGCCCACGCTGTTTGCGCGCTGGAACCATATCTACTGGAGCCTGGACCGTCTGGCCCATGCCAGCCAGGAGCCCGCCGGCCTGCAGCAGGGCTGCCATGAGCTGGCCGACGAGCTGATGGCGATGGTGCGGCAGGACCCCGATGTGGCCGTCTACCAGATGGTGCGCCAGGAGGCCCACCACTACCGCATGTACGGGCTCACCCACACGGTGTTCGTGGCGGCGCTGTGCCAGCTGATCGCGGCACGCCTGGAGTGGCCGGCCGAGCGCCAGCGCTCGGCGGTGCTGGCGGCGCTGACGATGAATCTCAGCATCCTGGAGCTGCAGGCCCGCTATGCGGTGTTCGGCCGCCTCACGCAGGAGCAGCGCGACGAGCTGCGCGGCCACCCCGAGGCGGCGGTGGCGCGTCTGCGCGCCGCCGGCGTGGCCGATGAGGAATGGCTGCAGGCGGTGCTGGAGCATCACGAGCATGCCGATGGCCAGGGCTATCCGCGCGGGCTCACCGCGGTGTCGGAGCTGGCCCATCTGCTGCGCCTGGCCGATGTGTTCCTGGCCAAGATCAGCCGGCGCGAGGGCCGCCCGCCGCTGGACATCAAGGAGGCCGAGCGCCAGGCCTATGCGCAATGGCCCGGCAGCCCGATGGTGGCGGCGCTGATCAAGGAGATCGGCATCTACCCGCCGGGCGAGTTGCTGGCGCTGGCGAGCGGCGAGAAGGCGGTGGTGATACGGCGCGGGGCCGGCATGCAGACGCCGCTGGTGGCGGCGCTCACCGACAAGCGCGGCCTGCCGATCACGCAGACGCCGCGCCGCGACACCGCCCAGGCCGAGTACGCCGTCAAGGCGGTGGAGGCCGACAAGACCCTGGTCACACGGGTGCCGCTGGAGCGGCTCTACGGCCTGCTCAGCTGAGCGGCTGTTGGCCTTGGCGCCACAGTTGCGACAGAAATATGACTTAAGGCATGGTCGGTCCGACCGATATGCCTAGCATGGTGCCAGGCAGGGGCGTGATTGCGCCTGCCGGGTCAGTCCTTGCTAGTCATTCAGAAGGAGACAACATGACATGTTCGAAGCAGTGGCGCTTGGCGCCTCTTGCCGCGGCCCTTTTCTTTGCAATCGGTGCGCAGGCGCAAACAGGCGGCGAGTCCGCCTTTTCTTTTTCTGGCTTCGCAACGCTGGGGGTAGTTGGCACCAACACCGACGCGGCCCAATATGCGGGCAACGGCCAGGTGCGCGGCGCCGACAAATCCTGGAGCGGCGAGGTCGACTCCAAGCTCGGCGTGCAGGGCACCTTCAAGGCCAACGCGATGTTCTCGGGCACGGTGCAGCTGCTGAGCAAGCAGAACGGCGAGGGCAATTTCACGCCCGAGCTGGAATGGGCGTTTGCCAAGGCGCAGATCACACCCTCGCTGGCGCTGCGCCTGGGGCGCATGGGCGGCCCCTTCTTCGCGGTCTCGGACTTCCGTGACGTCGGCTATGCCAACACCTGGGTGCGCCCGCCGATGGACGTCTACGGCCAGGTGCCGTTCAGCAATTTCAATGGCGCGGACCTCAACTTCCAGACCAATACCGGCCTCGGCACCCTGAGCGCGCAGCTCTTCGGTGGCCAGGGCCGGACCACGGTGGCGCGCACCAAGGTCGACTTCAAGAAGATGCTCGGCTTCAATGCCACGCTCGAGATGGACAACGGCCTGAGCCTGCGCGTCGGTCATCTGCAGGGCCGCCTGACGGCCCACACCACCACGCTGGCCGGCCTGGTGGCGCTGATACGCACCACGCCCTTCACCAGCACCGCCAACGAGCTGGACCCGACCGACAAGAAGGCCACCTTCACCGGCCTGGGCGCCACCTGGGACAGCGGCAACTGGATCGTCAGCGGCGAATACACGCAGCGCCGCACCGACACCTATGCCGCCGATACCGATGCCTGGTACCTGACCCTGGGCCACCGCATCGGCAAGTTCACGCCCTATGGCACGGTGTCGCAGCTCAAGCATGTGGACAGCAACGTCACCAATGTGATCCCGGCCGCCACGCCGCAGCTGGCCCAGCTCAAGGCCACGGTGGACGGCTTCGTGGCCAGCCAGCACCGCGCGCAGAAGACCTGGGCGCTGGGCCTGCGCTGGGATGCCTATCGCAATGTGGCGCTGAAGGCGCAGGTCGATCGCGTCAAACCCGATGGCCCGGGCTTCTTCATCAATCCGCAGCCCGGCTTCGGCACGGGCGCCTCGGTCAATGTCTACAGCCTGGCTGTGGACCTGGTGTTCTGAGGCAGGAGGCCCATGATGAGCAACAAGACATCCTCCGCTCTCCTGACCGTCGCGCTGCTGAGCCTTGGCGCCGCCGCGCAGGCCCAGGTGGCCGTGATCGTCAACCCCAAGAGCCCGACGGCCAGCATGACGGCCGACCAGGTGGCCAGCATCTTCCTCGGCAAGAGCAACACCCTGCCCAGCGGTGCCACCGCGGCCGCGGTGGACCAACCCGAAAGCGCCGCGGTGCGCGAGCAGTTCTACACCAAGGTCACCGGCAAGCAGGCGGCCCAGGTGAAGGCGGCTTGGTCGCGCCTGGTGTTCTCGGGCAAGGCCACGCCACCCAAGGAACTGGCCAGCTCGGCCGAGGTGAAGAAGTTCGTGGCCGGCAATGCGGACGCGATCGGCTATGTCGAGAAGTCGGCGGTCGATGGCACGGTGAAGGCCGTGCTGAGCGTCGACTGAGCACCCTGGCGACCGCGCGGCCGCCAGCTGCATTCAATGCCCCCGTGGGCGCGCTGCCAGGGCGCGCCCCACAAGGAGAAGTGCATGAACGTCAAGACCCGAATCTGGCTGCTGCCCGTGTTGGCCGCGGCCGTGTTTGCCATCGGGATCGCGGTGGTGTTGGCCTATTCCACGCGCAGTTCCAGCGCGATCCAGGATGTGGGTGCGGTGCACTCGCCCTATCTGGATGCCACCAACCAGTTCGCCTCCCAGCTTGAGGCGCTCGGCGCCACCATCCAGAGCGCGGTGGCCGAGGGCGAGAAGAAGCGCCTCGATGAGGCCAATGAGCGCGCCGCGGCGATGCGCAAGACGCTCGCCACCATCAAGGCCATCGATGGCAAGGGCGAGATGGCCGGCAAGCTGGGCGCCAGCTTCGAGGCCTATTACGCGGCGTCTTCCGAGACCGCCCAGCTCTTCCTAGGCATCAAGCAGGGCGACCAGGCCGGTGCCATTCCGAAGATGCAGGCGGCGCTGAAGAACCTCGAGGCGGTGCTGGCGGACGCCAGGCGCCAGGCCCGCGAGGGCTTCGACGAGGGGCTGGAGCATGCCAAGCGCGGCGTCACCGCGAGCGTCTGGGCGGTCGTGATCAGCGGCCTGGTGGTGGTGCTGTGCCTGGGGGTCGGATCCTTCCTGGTGATCGGCAGCGTGTGGCGCCAGCTCGGCGGCGAGCCCGAATACGCGCGCGACGTGATGCGCCAGATGGCCGAGGGCGATCTGTCGCAGGACATCCGCGTCAGCAGCGGCGCCGAGGGCAGCCTGCTGGCGGCGGTGCGCGACATGTCGCAGGGCCTGGCGGCGATCGTCAGCAACGTGCGCAGCGGCACCGACTCGATGACCGTGGCCTCGCGCGAGATCGCGGTGGGCAACCACGATCTCTCGGTGCGCACCGAGAAGCAGGCCAGCTCGCTGGAGCACACCTCCAGCAATATGCAGAACCTCACCGAGACGGTGCGCCAGAGCGCCGATGCGGCGGCGCAAGCGAACCAGCTGGCCGGCTCGGCCGCGGCGGTGGCGCAGCGCGGCGGCGAGGTGGTCTCCCAGGTGGTCACCACCATGGAGGAGATCAACAACAGCTCCAAGAAGATCAACGACATCATCGGCGTGATCGACGGCATCGCCTTCCAGACCAATATCCTGGCCTTGAATGCCGCGGTGGAAGCCGCGCGCGCCGGCGAGCAGGGGCGTGGCTTTGCGGTGGTGGCGGGCGAGGTGCGCAGCCTGGCGCAACGCAGCGCCGAGGCCGCCAAGGAGATCAAGTCGCTGATCGGCGCCAGCGTGGACAAGGTCGAGTCCGGCAGCCGCCTGGTGCAGAACGCCGGCTCCACCATGGGCGAGATCGTCGCCAGCGTGCAGCGCGTGTCCGACATCATCGGTGAGATCACCGCCGCCTCTACCGAACAGAGCCAGGGCATCGGCGAGGTGAACCAGTCCATCACCCAGCTCGACCAGATGACGCAGCAGAACGCCGCGTTGGTGGAGCAGGCGGCCGCCGCGGCCAGCAGCCTGGAGCAGCAGGCGCAGGCGCTGCAGACCGCGGTCTCCACCTTCAAATTGAGCTGAGCCGCGCCGCCGGGGGGAGCGGGGCGGGCTTTCCTATAATCCGCCTCCTTTCCCCTGAATCGGACCCTGCCTTGAAATTCCTGCTCGACAACTGGTATCTCGTCCTTGCTGCCCTGGTGTCCGGGGGCATGCTGCTGTGGACCACGTTCGCGCGCAGCACCGGCGCCGGCGCGGTCTCCACCGCCGAGGCGGTGCGCCTGGTGAATCGCGAGAAGGCGGTGCTGATCGATGTCTGCAGCGCCGCCGAATACGCCGCCGGCCATGTGGCGGGGGCCCGCAACGTGCCGCTTGACAGCATCGAGGGCCACAAGCAACTGCCCAGCAACAAGACCCTGCCCCTGGTACTGCTGTGCCAGAGCGGCGCGCGCGCCAGCAAGGCTGCTGGCATTCTTCGCAAGGCCGGCTATGCCAATGTGCAGGTGCTGGCGGGTGGCCTGAAGGCTTGGCGCGAGGCCAACCTGCCGGTCGAGAAGAGCTGAACGACGTTGAAGAAAAGAAGGTTTGCGCGATGCGTGCCGTGAAGATGTACACCACCCAGGTCTGCCCCTACTGCGTGCGCGCCAAGGCGCTGCTCAAGCAACGCGGTGTGGAAGCGATCGACGAAGTGCGGGTGGATCTGGACCCCGGCCAGCGCGACGCCATGATCGCGCTCACCGGGCGCCGCACGGTGCCGCAGATCTTCATCGGCGACACCCATGTGGGCGGCTGCGACGAGCTGATCGCGCTGGACCACCGTGGCGGCTTGCAGCCGCTGCTGCAAGGCGCCTGAAGCCCACCCGGATTCCGGGCCCCGCATGGCCTGGGTCATAATGCCTGCCGCTGCCCGCAGCAAGAACGCTGGCGGGCTTCACTATTTGGAAAGACACCATGGCCGACGAGACCAACACCCCCGTGTTTCAGATCCAGCGCATGTACCTGAAGGACTTGTCGCTGGAGCAACCGAATTCGCCGCAAATCCTGCTGGAGCAGACCCAGCCTCAGGTCGACATCAACCTGGCCCTGGCGGCCGAGGGCGTGGCCGATGGCATTTTTGAGGTCTCGGTGACCGCCACCGTGACCACCAAGGTCGGCGACAAGACCCTGTTCCTGATCGAGGCCAAGCAGGCCGGCATCTTCGAGATCCGCAACCTGCCGCAGGAGCAGGTCGAAGGCATCCTGGGCATCGTCTGCCCGCAGATGATCTACCCCTATCTGCGCGCCGTGGTGTCGGACGTCTGCACCCGCGCCGGCTTCCCGCCCGTGCTGCTGTCGGAAGTCAACTTCCAGGCCATGTTCGAAGCCCAGCAGGCCCAGCGCGAAGCCGCGGCCGCCGCACCGACCATCAACTGAAAAGCGCAAGCATCAGCGCCGCAAGGCATGGAGGCGCCCAGTGCTGACGAGCATCGGGCGCTTTTTTACTTTGACCCTCGGCATGGGGGCGTGAGCCAGCTATGAAGATCAGTGTTTTGGGTGCCGGTGCCTGGGGCACGGCCCTGGCGATACAGGCCGCCGAGCGGCACGAGGTGCTGCTGTGGGCGCGCGATGCGGACGCCGTTGCCGCGATGCGCGCGGCGCGCCGCAACGAGCGCTATCTGCCCGAGGCAGCCCTGCCCGCGGCGCTGCAGCTGAGCGCCGACCTGGCGGCGGCGATCGCCCATGCGCGCGAGGGGCTCATCATCATCGCCACGCCGATGGCGGCGCTGCGCGGCATGTTGGCAGCCCTGCCGGCCGGCGCGCGCTGCCTCTGGTTGTGCAAGGGCTTCGAGGCCGGCACCGGCCTGCTGGGCCACGAGATCGCGCGCGAGGCCGCGCCCGCGCTGACGGTGGGCATTCTCTCCGGCCCCAGCTTTGCGCAGGAGGTGGCGCTGGGCCAGCCCACCGCCCTGGTGGCGGCCAGCTTCGATGCCGCGCTGGCGCAGGCGGCGGTGGAGGCCTTCCACAGCGAGCGTCTGCGCGTCTACACCTCGGCCGATCCGGTCGGCGTGGAGGTGGGCGGCGCGGTGAAGAACGTGATGGCGATCGCGGTGGGCATTGCCGACGGCCTGCGCCTGGCGGCCGAGGCGCGTGGCGATGCCGCACAGAATCGACTCAACGCGCCCGGCCTGAATGCGCGCGCGGCGCTGATCACCCGCGGCCTGGCCGAGATGCTGCGCCTGGGCCTGGCGCTGGGCGCGCGCACCGAGACCTTCATGGGCCTCTCGGGCGTGGGCGACCTGGTGCTGACAGCGACCGGCGATCTCTCGCGCAACCGGCGCGTCGGCCTGATGCTCGCGCAAGACCTGGCCCTGGCCGACATCCTGCGCCAGCTGGGCCATGTGGCCGAGGGCGTCTACAGCGCGCCCACGGTGCTCAAGCGCGCGCAGGATCGTGGCGTCGACATGCCCATCACCGCGGCCGTGGTGGCGGTGCTGGAAGCCCGGCTGAGCCCCGCCGCGGCGGTGGACCTGCTGATGGGCCGCCAGGCCCGTTCGGAGCATTGATGCTGCTGCTGGATCGCCGCGCGCTGATGCAGGCCGCCGTCGGCATGCTGGCCGCCGGCGCGGCCCGGGCCGAGGCCTGGCCGAGCCGCCCGATCAAACTGGTCGTGCCGTTTCCGGGCGGCAGCTCGCCCGACATCGTGGCGCGCGCGCTGGCCGAGGCCCTGGGCGCGGCCCTGGGCCAGCCGGTGCTGGTGCTGAACCAGCCGGGCGCCGGCGGCAATATCGGCACGGCCATGGTGGCCAAGGCCGTGCCCGATGGCTATACGCTGCTGTTCACCATCCAGGGGCCGCTGGTCACCGCGCCCCTGCTGGCGCGCCGGCTGCCCTATGACCCGGTGCGCGACCTGCAGCCCATCAGCCTGGTGGCCAGCTCGCCCAATGTGCTGGTGGTCTCGCCCGCGCTGGGCGTGCGCACGGTGGCCGAGTTCGTCGCCGTGGCGCGGGCGCGCAAGGGCGCGCCCAACTACGGCAGCGTGGGCAATGGCAGTGCCGCCCATCTGGCGATGGAGTCCTTCAAGGCGCGCGCCGGCGTCGAGCTTGGCCATGTGCCCTACCAGGGCTTCCCGCAGGTGGTGAACGCGCTGCTGGCAGGCGAGGTGCAGGCCGGCTTCATGGTGCCAGGTATTGCCATGGGGGCGGTGAAGGCCGGCAGGCTGACGGCCCTGGCCGTCACCAGCCTGGGTCGGGCCGCGGCCCTGCCCGAGCTGCCGACCCTGGTGGAGCAGGGTTACGCCGGTTTCGAGGCGATCTCCTGGCAGGCGGTGCTGGCGCCAGCGCGCACGCCCGCGCCCATCGTGGCGCGGCTCTCGCAGGAGCTGGTGCGCATCATCAAGAGCGATGCGCTACGCAAGCACCTGCTGAGTCAGTACTTCAGCGCCACCGCCAGCTCGCCCGAGGGACTGGCCCAACTGATGCGCAGCGAACGCCTCAAATGGGCGGCCCTGATCCAGGCCGCCGGCGTGCAGCCCGAGTAGCTCAGCCAGCGGCCCCTGCGTAGCCGTTCTGGCGCCAGGCCTCGAACACCGCCACCGCCACGCTGTTGCTGAGATTGAGGCTGCGCTGCGCCGGCAGCATCGGCAGGCGCACGCGTTGGCTGGCCGGAAAGCCGTCGCGCAGCGCCGGCGGCAGGCCGGCGGTCTCGCAGCCGAACACCAGGTAGTCGCCCGGCTGCCAGGCCGTCTCGGTGAGCAGATGGCTGCCGCGCGTGGTGAAGGCGAACATGCGCTCGGGCGCGGGGCTCTCCGCATCGAGAAAGGCCTGCCAGCTGGCATGGCGGTGCACCGCCGCGTACTCGTGATAGTCGAGCCCGGCGCGTTGCAGCAGGCGGTCTTCCATCAGGAAGCCCAGCGGCTCGATCAGGTGCAGGCGGCAGCCGGTGTTGGCGGCCAGCCTTATCACATTGCCGGTGTTGGGCGGGATCTCGGGGTGCACGAGCACGATGTTGAACATGGCGGTCTGGACTTCCTGATTTCGTCAATCGGCCGGCGTGCGCGCCAGCACCCAGGCCTGCACGGACGCGGCACCGGCGCGACGCAAGGCGCCGGCAGCCTCGAACAAGGTGGCGCCGCTGGTCATCACATCATCGACCAGCGCCACCTTGGCGCCACGCAGGCCGGCCTGCGCGGCGGGCTCGACGGCGAAGGCATGCCGCATATTGGCGCGGCGCGCATCGAGCTGCAGGCTGGCCTGCTGCGCGGTGTCGCGCACGCGCAGCAGCAGGCCGGCGGCGCAGCGCCATTGTCGCCGCTGCGCCAGGCCGCGCGCGATCTCCAGGCTCTGGTTGTAGCCGCGCTCGCGCAGGCGGCTTGCCGTGAGCGGGATGGGCAGCAGCAGGTCGGGCGCTTCGGCATCGCGCAGCGCGCGGTCCAGCAGCTCGACCAGCAGCGCGCGCCAATGCAGCGCGTCGTGGAACTTGAAGCGCTGCAGCAGCCGGTCCCAGGGGAAGCCGTAGTCCAGCGCCGCGATGCAGTGGCTCAGCGGCGGTGGCGCGCGCAGGCAGCTGCCGCATGCCGGGCCGGCGCCGGGCGGCAGCCGCAGCGCGCAGAAGTGGCAGCGCGGCACGGCCGTGGCGTAGCGCGCCGCGCAGTCGCTGCACAGCCGCTGCGGCGACCAGCACCGGCACACGGCACATTGGCCGGCCGCACGCGGCAGCCGCGCTGCCAGGCGCGCGATGAGGGCATCGGCCAGGGGCGGGGCGAGCGCGGGCATGGCTCAATATACTGCCGCGATGACGAGTGACGTGATCGATGGACAGCGGGCCGGTGCCCAGCTGGATGCCGGCGCCTTGCGGCATCAGCGCCGCCGCCTGGCGGCCGCGCCCGAGGCGCCCTGGCTGCACCGCGAGGTGGCGCAGCGCATGGCCGAACGCCTGCCCTTCATCAAGCTTCAGCCCCGCAGCGTGCTGCTGTGGGACGCCTGGCTGGGTGCCAGCGCGCAAGCACTGCGTGCGCAATACGCCCAGGCGGAGCAGCTGCTGGTGGAAGACGAGCCGGCCTTGCTGGCGCGCAGCCAGGGCCTGCTCAAGCGCGGGCTGTGGTCGCGCCTGCGTGGCTTGGCGCATGGCGCGGCGCAAGGGCAAGCCCTGACCCCCGCGCAGGTGCCGGCGGGCGTGGCCGAGCTGGTGTGGGCGAATATGAGCTTGCATGCGCAGGCGCAGCCGGAGGCGGTGCTGCGCGCCTGGCATGAGGCCCTGGCGGTGGACGGCTTCCTGATGTTTTCCTGTCTCGGGCCCGACAGCCTGGTGGAGCTGCGGCCGCTCTACGCCGAACTGGGCTGGGGCCTGCCGGCGCCGCCCTGGCTGGACATGCACGATATCGGCGACATGCTGGTGCATGGCGGCTTTGCCGATCCGGTGATGGATCAGGAGCGCCTGAGCCTGACCTGGGCCGATGGCGAGGCCTTGTTGAACGATATGCGTGCGCTGGGCGGCAATGTCGCGCGGGCGCGTTTCGCGGGCCTGCGCGGGCGTCAATGGCGCAGCGCCCTGCTGCGCGCGCTCGAGCGCCTGAAGGGGCCTGACGGCCGCCTGCGCCTGACGGTGGAGCTGGTCTACGGCCACGCCTTCAAGGCCGCGCCCAAGCTGCAGGTGCAGGCCGAAACGGCGGTGTCGCTGGAGCAGATGCGCGCGATGGTGAAGCGCCCGCGCTGACTTGCTCCGGATCAACGCCGCACACGGCGACGCACAAAGACCACAGCCCCGTTATGGGGCTACGTTAGAATCCGCCGCGATTTGAATTTCAGCAGCGCCAGGGTAATCGATCCCGATCTGGCGCTCGTTGAGCGAGGTCAACCCCGGTTCAAGAAGTCTCGCATGCCGCCGCGGCAGGTGACGCAGGACATGGGGTGGACATCGGTCCAGCGTCGGTGTTGACCATGTGGCGCGCAGCGCGCGCGGTCTGTACCCTCGATCAATCTGGGATGTTGCGGCAGCGAGCGCCAAGCTCTCTGCCGCAAAGTCCGTGGCGAAGTTTTTGAACAGAAGTGACGACCATGAAGATGATGAACACACGAGTGCATCAGCTGGGGCGCCGAATGAGCCAGCTGGCGGTGACCCTGGGTGCCGCCCTTGCCAGCCACGCGGCCTTGGCGGTGAACGACCTGCCGGGCGGTCCGGCGGTCAACCAGCTCAACCTGCATCCCCCGGTCACCAAGATCGCGTCGGAGCAGATGTGGCTGCACAACATGATGCTGTTCGTCTGCCTGGCGATCTTCGTCGCCGTGTTCGGCGTGATGTTCTATTCCATCTTCAAGCACCGCAAGTCCAAGGGCGCGGTGTCGGCCAACTTCCACGAGAGCGTCAAGGTCGAGATCGCCTGGACCATCGTGCCCTTCATCATCGTGATCGGCATGGCGCTGCCGGCCACCAAGGTGGTGGTGGCGATGAAGGACACCACCAATGCCGACCTCACCATCAAGGCCACCGGCTACCAGTGGAAATGGGGCTACGACTACCTGAAGGGCGAGGGCGAGGGCATCGGTTTCCTCTCCACCCTGGACGTGGCGCAGCGTGAGATGTCCAACTCGGGCAAGCCCGAGGCGGTGGACAACTACCTGCTGAAGGTGGACAACCCGCTGGTCGTGCCGGTCGGCAAGAAGGTGCGCATCATCACCACCGCCAACGACGTGATCCATGCCTGGATGGTGCCGGCCTTCGGCGTCAAGCAGGACGCGATCCCCGGCTTCGTGCGCGACACCTGGTTCCGCGCCGAGAAGGAAGGCGATTTCTACGGTCAGTGCGCCGAGCTGTGCGGCAAGGAGCACGCCTACATGCCCATCCATGTGAAGGTGCTGTCGGCCGCGGCCTACACCGCCTGGGTGGATGGCGAGAAGAAGAAGCTGGCCGCCAAGGCCGATGATCCGAGCAAGGTCTGGGAACTGCCCGCGCTGCTGGCGCGCGGCGAGAAGGTCTACAACGCCAACTGCGCGGCCTGCCACAAGGCCGACGGCAAGGGCGCCGGCCCGATCAAGCCGCTGGACGGCTCGCCGGTGGTGCTGAACGACGACAAGCTCAAGCAGGTCGCGGTGCTGCTGAATGGCCAGAACAACGGTGCCATGCCCTCGTGGAAGCAGCTCGGCGATACCGACATCGCCGCGGTGATCACCTACACCAAGAACAACTGGTCCAACAAGACCGGCCAAGTGGTGCAGCCCGCCGAAGTCGTGGCCGCGCGCAAGTAAGAAATCATCGGACGTCAAAGAAGGAATCAACATGAGTGCTGTGCTTGACCATCACGGTCATGACGTTCATGACCACCACGATCACCATGCCCCGACGGGCTGGCGTCGTTGGGTGTTTGCGACCAACCACAAGGACATCGGTACCCTGTATCTGCTGTTCTCGTTCACGATGCTGATGATCGGCGGCATCCTGGCGCTGTGCATCCGCGCCGAGCTGTTCCAGCCCGGCCTGCAGTTCTTCAATCCCGAGCTGTTCAACCAGTTCACCACCATGCACGGCCTGATCATGGTGTTCGGCGCCATCATGCCGGCCTTCGTGGGCTTCGCGAACTGGATGATCCCGCTGCAGATCGGCGCCTCGGACATGGCCTTCGCGCGCATGAACAACTTCAGCTTCTGGCTGATGATTCCTGCCGCCATCATGCTGGTGTCGTCCTTCTTCATGCCCGGCGGCGCCCCCGCCGCAGGCTGGACGCTGTACGCGCCGCTGACCCTGCAGATGGGCCCCTCGATGGATGCCGGCATCTTCGCGATGCACATCCTCGGCGCCTCGTCGATCATGGGTTCGATCAACATCATCGTCACCATCCTGAACATGCGCGCGCCTGGCATGACGCTGATGAAGATGCCGATGTTCGCCTGGACCTGGCTGATCACCGCCTACCTGCTGATCGCCGTGATGCCCGTGCTGGCCGGTGCCATCACGATGACGCTGACCGATCGCCACTTCGGCACCTCGTTCTTCAGCCCCGCCGGCGGCGGCGACCCGGTGATGTACCAGCACATCTTCTGGTTCTTCGGTCACCCCGAGGTCTACATCATGATCTTGCCGGCCTTCGGCATCGTCAGCCAGATCGTGCCGGCCTTCGCCCGCAAGAAGCTGTTCGGCTACGCCTCGATGGTGTACGCGACCGCCTCGATCGCGATCCTGTCCTTCATCGTGTGGGCGCACCACATGTTCGCCACCGGCATGCCGGTGACGGGCCAGCTGTTCTTCATGTACGCCACCATGCTGATCGCCGTGCCCACGGGCGTGAAGATCTTCAACTGGCTGGCCACCATGTGGCGCGGTTCGATGACCTTCGAAGTGCCGATGCTGTGGGCCGTGGGCTTCATCTTCGTGTTCACGATGGGTGGCTTCACCGGCCTGATCTGCGCGATGGCGCCGATCGACATCCAGATCCAGGACACCTACTACGTCGTCGCCCACTTCCACTACGTGCTGGTGGCGGGCTCGCTGTATGCACTGTTCGCCGGCGTCTACTACTGGGGCCCGAAGTGGACCGGTGTGATGTTCTCGGAGACGCGCGGCAAGATCCACTTCTGGGGCTCGCTGATCAGCTTCAACGTGACCTTCTTCCCGATGCACTTCCTGGGTCTGGCCGGCATGCCGCGTCGCTATGCCGACTACCCGCTGCAGTTCGCCGACTTCAACGCCATCGCCTCGGTGGGCGCGTTCTGGTTCGGCCTGATGCAGGTCTACTTCTTCCTGTTCGTGGTCATCCCGATGATGCGCGGCAAGGGCGAGAAGGCTCCGATGAAGCCTTGGGAAGCTGCCGAAGGCCTGGAATGGCAAGTGCCGTCGCCGGCGCCCTTCCACACCTTTGAAGAGCCGCCCAAGCTGGACGCCAGCGCCACCAAGATCATTGGCTGAGCACCATGGCCCTGACCCCCGAGCAACGCAAGAGCAACCGGCGCCTGGCCTTCATCCTGGCCTCGGTGGCGGCCGTGTTTGCGATCGGCTTCATGGCCAAGATCGCCTACCTGGGGTTCTGAACGCATGAACACACCGCGTTGGCATGTCAGCCAGATCCTGCGCCGGGACAACCGGCTCATGGTCGGCAAGCTGCTGGTCGTGGTGGGCCTGATGTTCGGCTTCGGCTATGCGCTGGTGCCGCTCTACCGGGCCGTGTGCACGGCCCTGGGCATCAACGTGCTGTCGCTCTCCGAGCGCCAGCATGCGGTGCGTGCCGAGGATGTGAAGAACACTCAGATCGACTACAGCCGCAGCATCAGCATCGAGTTCGATGCGAATGCGCGCGGCCCCTGGGACTTCAAGCCCGCGGTGTCGCATCTGCAGGTGCATCCCGGCGAGCTGACCACGGTGATGTACGAGTTCCGCAATATCCAGAGCCGCACCATGTCGGCCCAGGCCATCCCCAGCTATGCGCCCAAGCAGGCGACGGCGCATTTCAACAAGCTGGAATGCTTTTGCTTCAACGAGTACACGCTCGCCGCGGGTGAGAGCAAGCAGTGGCCGGTGGTGTTCGTGATCGATCCCAAGCTGCCCAAGGATGTGAAGACCATCACCTTGTCCTATACCTTCTTCGAGGTGCCGGGCAAGAAGCAGGCCGAGCTCAAGAAGCCGGAGTCGCGCATATGAGCAAGGCGGGTGAGGATTTCAAGCAGGCGGTGGCCCGCAAGGGCAGCTTCCTGCAGACCATGAAGGCGGTGGCCTGGTCGTTTTTCGGTATCCGCAAGGGTGCCGCTTATGAGAAAGATGTGGCGCAACTCAATCCCGTGCATGTGATCATTGCCGGGGTGATTGGGGCGGCGCTGTTCGTGCTGGTGCTGGTGCTGCTGGTCAATTGGGTCATTGGCAGCGGCGTCGCCGGCAACTGAGAAGCATTTGGTTTGAACTGCAAAGTTTGAAGTTCGAGGAGAGAAGCATCATGTCGGCTGCGACGACTCAGGGGAAGACTCCCTATTACTTCGTGCCCGGGCCCTCGCGGCATCCGGTGATGGCCGCCATCGGCCTGTTCTTCGTGATCCTGGGCGCTGGCCAGTGGATCAACGATCACCAATGGGGTGCCTACTCGCTGGCCTTTGGCCTGCTGTGGTGGGCCTTCGTGCTCAAGCAGTGGTTCGGCGATGCCATCCGCGAAAGCGAAGGCGGCCTCTACAGCGAGCGCATCGATGTCTCGTTCCGCTGGAGCATGGGCTGGTTCATCTTCTCGGAAGTGATGTTCTTCGCGGCCTTCTTCGGCGCGCTGTACTGGGCGCGCGTGCACTCGGTGCCGGCGCTGGGCAGCCTGGAGAACGCGCTGCTGTGGCCCGACTTCAAGGGCCTGTGGCCCAGCGTCGCGGCCGGCCTGACCGCCTCGCCCGCCGGCACCGTGGAAGCCTTCAGCACCGTGGGCCCCTGGCCCCTGCCGACGGTCAACACCGCGCTGCTGCTGACCTCGGGCGTGACGCTGACGATCGCCCACCATGCCCTGCTGGACGGCAATCGCAGCAAGACCATCGCCTTCATGTGGATCACCGTGCTGCTGGGCATCACCTTCCTGGTGGTGCAGGGCTACGAGTATTCGCATGCCTACCATGAGCTCAACCTCAAGCTGAGCTCGGGCGTGTTCGGCTCCACCTTCTTCATGCTGACCGGCTTCCACGGCTTCCACGTCTTCGTGGGCATGCTGATGCTGCTGTTCATCACCCTGCGCCTGCAGAAGGGCCACTTCACCAAGGACCGCCACTTCGGCTTCGAAGGCGCGGCCTGGTACTGGCACTTCGTCGACGTGGTGTGGCTGGGCCTGTACGTGGTCGTCTACTGGATGTGAGCATGGGGGCTGCTGCAGCCCCTGGCCATGCCAAAGCAAAAGCGCCGCATGCAGCGGCGCTTTTTTCGTTCTTTGCGAGCCCGGCTTCAGCGGCCGACCGGTATGCCGGTCGGCTGTATCCAACCCAGTGAGTAGCTGATCCAGATGAACAGGAACAGGGCGATCGACACGCCCACGCGCACGGCCAGCGCGCGCGCCATATTGGCGCCGCGCTGTTCCTTCCTGCCATTCTTCAGCATGAACAGGCCGGCGGCCGCGAGTGCGCCGAGGATGCCGATGAAGGCGATCGCGAAGATGAATTTCATGGCCGGCATTATTCCCCATCATGGCTGAGGCAAGCCCGCTGCAACGCCGCCTGATCGTGCTGCTGGGCACGCTGCTGGGCATGGCCATCACCGCCGCGCTGGGCTTCTGGCAGCTCGACCGGGCGGCACAGAAGCGTGCGCTCGAACAGGCCATCGCGCAGCGCGGCCAGCAGGCGCCGCTGGGCAATGCCGAGCTGCGCGGCGATGCGCAGCAGCTGCACCGGCGCGCGCAGTTGCGTGGCCATTGGCTGGCCGACAAGACGGTGTTTCTGGACAACCGTCCGATGGATGGCCGGGTCGGCTTCTTCGTCGTCACGCCGCTGCAGCTGGCGGGGCGCGCGGAGTCGCTGCTGGTGCAACGCGGCTGGGTGCCGCGCGACCAGGCCGACCGCACGCGCCTGCCCGCGCTGGCCACGCCGGCCGGCGAGGTGGAGGTCGAGGGGCGCTTGGCCGCGTCGCCCTCAAGGCTGTACGAGCTGGGCCAGGGCAGCGCCGGCGCGATCCGGCAGAATCTGGCACCCGATGCCTATGCGGCCGAGCTCGGCATCCCGCTGCTGCCGGCCGCGCTGCTGCAAACGCGGGCTGCGGCTGCCGACGATGGCTTGCTGCGCGACTGGCCGGCCCCGGCCGTCGACATCCACAAGCATTACGGTTACGCCTTTCAATGGTTCGCGCTCTGTGCGCTGCTTCTAGGTCTCTATGTCTGGTTCCAAGTCATCCGTCCCCGGCGCCGCCGCCCCATCGCCTGAGCAGGCCGACGCGCCGCTGTCCTTCACGGTGCACAGCCAGCCCCAGCCCGGCGCGATGGCCGGTGCCGCCAACGCGCAGCAGCGCGCCGGCCGCCTGCGCATGCTGCTGGTGGTGGCGGTGTGTGCCGCGCCGGTGCTCGCGTCCTACTTCACCTTCTACGTGCTGCAGCCGCGCGGCAAGGCCTATGGCGAGCTGATCACGCCCACCGTGGACCTGCCACCCAGCCTGAGCCTGCAGGACCTGCGCGGCCAGCCGGTGCCGGCCGAATCGCTCAAGGGCCAATGGTTGCTGACCCTGGTGCAGGACGCGCATTGCGACAGCGCCTGCGAGCGCCTGCTCTTCATGCAGCGCCAGCTGCGCGAGATGATGGGCAAGGAGCGCGACAAGATCGACAAGCTCTGGCTGGTGCCCGATGACCAGCCGCTGCGCCCCGAGGTGCTTGCCGCCGTCAGCGCTGGCGTGCCGGTGACGGTGTTGCGCGCGCCGCGCGCCCAGATCCAGGCCTGGCTGAAGCCGACCGAGGGCCATGGCCTGAACGAGCATCTGTTCCTGATCGACCCGATGGGCCGCTGGATGATGCGCTCGCCGGTGCAGCCCGACCCGTCCAAGGTCAAGAAGGACCTGGACCGCCTCATCAAGGCCAATGCCGGCTGGGACAAGCCCGGACGCTGATCGCCGCCGCCCCGCCTGCCATGAACGCCTTCGACTTCACCCCCTGGCTGCGCCTGCTGCTGCTGGGCACCCTGATCGGTGCCGGGCCGCTGCTGTGGTGGCGGCTGCGCCATCGCGGTGCCGGGCTGGGCCCGCGCCTGCGCGCGCTGACCCTGCTGACGCTGTTCCTCACCTTTGACCTGGTGCTGTTCGGTGCCTTCACGCGCCTGACCGACTCGGGCCTGGGCTGCCCGGACTGGCCCGGCTGCTATGGCAGCGCCTCGCCGCTGGGCGCCAGCGTCGACATCCACGCCGCCCAGACCGCCATGCCCAGCGGGCCGGTGACGCATGGCAAGGCCTGGGTGGAGATGATCCATCGCTACCTGGCCAGCGGGGTCGGCTTCCTGATCCTGGTGCTGTGCGTGCTGAGTTGGTGGCAGGCGCGGCGCGGCGCGGCGCGCCCGATCTCGCCCTGGTGGCCCACCGTCACCTTGCTGTGGGTGTGCATGCAGGGGGCCTTCGGCGCGCTCACCGTGACGATGAAGCTGTTCCCCGCCATCGTCACCCTGCACCTGCTGGGCGCCATGGGCCTCTTGATGCTGCTGGCCTGGCAGGCCGAGGCCTATGCGCCGCGGCCGCTGGCCTGGCCGGCCGGCGACCGCCTGGCCGCCTGGGCGCTGCTGGCGCTGGCGCTGGCGCAGGTCAGCCTGGGCGGCTGGGTCAGCACCAATTACGCCGTGCTGGCCTGCAGCGAGTTCCCGCAATGCCAGGGCCAATGGTGGCCGGCGATGGATTTCGAGCATGGCTTCACGCTCTGGCGCGCGCTGGGCGTGGGCCACGACGGTGGCTGGCTGCCGTTCGCGGCCCTCACGGCCATCCACATGAGCCACCGCATCGGCGCCCTGCTGGTGTTCGCGGCGCTGCTGGGGCTGGCCTGGCGCTGGCACCGCCAGCCGCTGCCCGAGGGCCCGCTGTGGGCGCGCCGCCTGCTGCTGGTGGCCGGCTGGCAGCTGCTCTCCGGCCTCTCCAACGTGGTGCTGGACTGGCCTCTTGTTGCCGCCCTGGCCCATACCGGCGGGGCCGCGGCCCTGCTGCTGATCCTGAGTTTCATGTTGGCGCGCCTGCACGCAGCGCAGCGCGCCGCTGCCCTACGATAGACGCTTCCCATGTCCACGACCCCCACCACCCTCGCTGCCCCCGGCGCGCCCTCGCGCTGGCAGCAGTTCTACCAGCTCACCAAGCCGCGCGTGGTGCAGCTGATCGTGTTCTGCGCGGTCATCGGCATGGCGCTGGCGGTGCCGGGCTGGCCCAGCGGCCCCGAGTGGGGCGTGATCCTGGCCGCCACCGTGGGCATCTGGCTGGTGGCCGGCGCGGCTGCTGCCTTCAACTGCCTGATCGAGCAGCAGATCGACTCGAAGATGAAGCGCACCGCCTGGCGTGCCACCGCCAAGGGCGAACTCAGCCGTGTCCAGACCCTGAGTTTCTCGGCCCTGCTGTGCGGCATCGGCTCGGCCATCCTGTGGGTGTGGGTGAATCCGCTCACGATGTGGCTGACCTTCGCCACCTTCGTCGGCTACGCGGTCATCTACACCGTCGTCCTCAAGCCGATGACGCCGCAGAACATCGTCATCGGCGGCGCCTCGGGCGCGATGCCGCCGGTGCTGGGCTGGGCGGCGCTGCGCGGCGAGGTGGGCCCCGAGGCGCTCATGCTGTGCCTCATCATCTTCCTCTGGACGCCGCCGCATTTCTGGGCGCTGGCGCTCTACCGCACCGAGGATTACCGCAAGGCCGGCCTGCCCATGCTGCCGGTCACGCATGGCTCGGAGTTCACGCGGCTGCAGGTCTTCCTCTACACCTGGATCCTGCTGGTGGCCACGCTGCTGCCCTTCCTCACCGGCATGAGCGGCTGGATCTATCTGGCCAGCGCGCTGGCCCTGGGCCTGGGTTTCTGCACCTACGCCTTCAAGCTCTGGCGCCAGTATTCGGACGAGCTGGCGCGCGCCACCTTCCGCTTCTCCATCCTGCACCTGTCGCTGCTGTTCGCGGCGCTCTTGCTGGACCATTACCTGATGCCCTGGATCGCCTGAGATGCAACGCAACACCACGAGACGACTGTTCCTGGCGACCCTCAGCGCGCTGACGCTGGCGGCCTGCGACCAGATCGGGGGCGCGGCCAAGCCCGCCTTCCGCGGCGTGGACCTGAGCGGCGCCAGCTATGCACGCCAGCTGCGCCTGCCCGACCAGGATGGCAAGCCGCGCAGCCTGGCGGACTTCAAGGGCAAGGTGGTGGTGGTGTTCTTCGGCTACACCCAATGCCCCGATGTCTGCCCCACCACGCTGGCCGAACTGGCCCAGGTGAAGAAGTCGCTGGGCGCGGATGGCGAACGGGTGCAGGGCGTGTTCATCACCGTCGACCCCGAGCGCGACACGCCGGAACTGCTCAAGCCCTATATGACGAGCTTTGACCCGAGCTTCGTGGCGCTGCGCGGCAATGCCGAGCAGCTCAAGGATGCGGCGCGCGAGTTCAAGGTCTATTACGCCAAGGTGCCGGGCAAGACGCCCGAGAGCTACACCATGGACCACACCGCCGCGAGCTTCATCTTCGACACCCAGGGCCGGGTGCGCGTGTTCGCCCGCTATGGCGCCGGCGCCCAGGCACTGGCCGACGACATCAAGCTGCTGCTGAACGAGCGCTCGTAAAGACAAAGGCCCCTCGCGAGGGGCCTTTTGCATGCTGCAGCAGTGGATCAGGCCGTCTCGGCCAGGGCCTTGCGCATCTTCTTCATTGCCGCCACCTCGATCTGGCGGATGCGCTCGGCGCTGACGCCGTATTCGGCCGCCAGGTCATGCAGGGTCATGCCGCCGCTGCTGTCGTCGTTGACCTTGAGCCAGCGCTCTTCGACGATGCGGCGGCTGCGCTCGTCCAGCACCGCCAGGGCGCGCGAAATGCCGTCACCGGCCAGCGCGTCGCGCGAGCGGCTTTCCAGCACGCGCGTCGGCTCCTGGCTGTCGTCGGCCAGGTAGGCGATGGGGGCGAAGCTCTCGCCGTCGTCATCGGTCTGGGGCTCCAGGGCCACGTCGCCACCCGCCATGCGGGTCTCCATCTCCAGCACTTCCTCGCGCTTGACGTTGAGCTCGCGGGCCACATGGTCCACCTGGGCTTCGGTGAGGGTGTTGCGGTGCGTCTGGCCCTCGGCGGCATCTTCCTTCAGGCTGTGCTTCATCGAGCGCAGATTGAAGAACAGCTTGCGCTGTGCCTTGGTGGTGGCCACCTTGACCATGCGCCAGTTGCGCAGGATGTACTCGTGGATCTCGGCCTTGATCCAGTGCATGGCGTAGGACACCAGGCGCACGCCCTGGTCGGGGTCGTAGCGCTTGACGGCCTTCATCAGGCCCACATTGCCCTCCTGGATCAGGTCGCCCTGGGGCAGGCCGTAACCCATGTACTGGCGCGAGATCGACACCACCAGGCGCAGGTGCGAGAGCACCAGCCGGCCGGCGGCTTCCAGATCGCCATGCTCGCGCAGGCGGCGCGAGAAGGACTGCTCCTCCTCAGGGGTCAACAGGGGCAGGCGGTTGACGGCGCTGATATAGGCATCCAGATTGCCCAGCGAGGGCAGCAGCGCCCAGGGGTCGCGTACTTGCAGTGCAGTGGCGTTGGACATCATGCTCATGGCTTTCTACCTCTCCCAGCCGCTATGGCTCGACGTCCATAATATTAGCACTCATGGAGAATGAGTGCTAAAGGCCACCAAGAAGCAAATTTGCTTAGCTATTTCAACGCTTTCAGCGAGGGTGTGCGCTAACTTTCTGCGCGGCAACCGGTCGCAGATCAGTCGATCAGGCCGAAATCCGGGCTGCCCACCATGCCTTCGATGTCGAGCAGGATCAGCATGCGCTCGCCGACCTTGCCCAGGCCGGTGACGAAGCGGGTATCGATGGCGGCACTCACCTCCGGCGCCGGCTTGATGGCGTCGGCACCCAGTTCCAGCACGTCCGACACCGAGTCCACCACCACCCCGACCACGCGCGAGCAGACGTTCAGCACGATGGAGACGGTGAAGGCGTTGTACTCGGCCGGGCTGCCGAGGCGCAGGCGCAGATCCACGATGGGCACGATCACGCCGCGCAGATTCACGACGCCCTTGACGAAGGCGGGCGCGTTGGCGATGCGGGTGGGCGGCTCGTAGGAGCGGATCTCCTGCACCTTCAGGATGTCGATGCCGTATTCCTCGGCGCCGATGCGGAAGGTCAGGAACTGCCGGCTGGCAAAGGACTTGTGATCGTCGGCGAGCGTCAGCGCTTGGTTGGGGCGGGTGGCCAGTTCGGTAGAGCTCATGGGGCGAAGGCTTGGGATGGTTCGATAGTTGGACGCGCTGCCCGCTATTGTGCCTAGCCGGGCCGGGCCTGCCGCGGCAATAAACCGCGGTGGCCCGGCCATTGTGCTCAGTCCGCTGCGCTGGACATGGCGCCGGCGCTGGCGGGCAGGTTGAGCACAAAGCTCGCACCCTGGCCCGTCGCGCTGCGGACCGTCAGGCTGCCGTTCATCGCTTCCACCAGGCGCTTGCAGATCACCAGGCCGATGCCCGTGCCCTCGGCCTGGCTGAGCTCGCGCCCGAGCCGGTTGAAGGGCTGGAACAGCTGGGCCTGCTGCGCCTCGCTGAGGCCCAGGCCGGTGTCGGCCACGGTGATTTCGATGCGCTCATCGCCCAGCGCCCGGCTGCTCACCCGCACCTGGCCCTGCGGGTGGTTGTACTTGACGGCATTGCTGAGCAGATTGGTGAACACCTGCTTGAGGCGCGTGGCATCGGCGTAGACCTGCTGCGCGTCGGCCGCCAGTTCCACGCTGTAGGCAATGCCGCGCTTGGCGGCGTCGGCCTCCAGCATGGCCCAGGTCGACGCCAGCAGCGGTTCCAGCGCCTGCGGGGCCAACTCGAGCTTGAGTGCGCCGGTCTCGATGCGCGACCAGTCCAGGGTCTCGTTGATCATCTCCAGCAGATGCCAGCCGGCCGCGCGTATCTGCGCCAGCCAGCCGCGCTGCTGCTCGCTGAGCTGCTGCTCGCCGCCCAGTTCCAGCAGCTGGGTGAAGCCCAGCATGGCGTTGAGCGGGGTGCGCAATTCATGGCTGATGCGCGAGAGGAACTCGTTCTTGGCCTGGTTGGCGGCCTCGGCGGCGCTGCGGGCGCGCTCCAGCTCGCGCAGCCTGAGCTGGTCGGTGACGTCTTCCACCACGCCCACCAGCCGGAACGGCTCGCCGCGGGCGTCGCGCTGCATGCTCACCAGGGCGCGCACCTGCACGATCTGCCCGAACTTGGTGATGTAGCGCTTGTTGCGGCGATAGCTGTCGATCTCGCCCCGCAACAGGCTGCGGCCCAGGCGCAGGTCTTCGGCGCGGTCGTCCGGATGGGTGATGGCGATGCTGGAGCGCTGCATCAGCTCCGCACTGCTGAAGCCCACCAGGCGGCAGAAATAGGGGTTCACCTGCTGCGGTACGCCGCGCAGATCGGTGAACACCAGGCCCACTGCCGCGTGTTCGAAGATGTTGCGGAAGCGTTCCTCGCTGGCGTGCAGGGCCTCGGCCGCGTGCTCGCGTTCCTGCACCTCGCGGCGCAGCTCGGCGGTGCGCTCGGTCACCAGGTCGGCGATGCGCTTGGCGCGGCCGGTCACGGTCAGCAGCAGGGCACCCAGCAGGGCCGTGCTGATCAGACCGACCACGGCGAACAGCAGGCTGCCCATGCCGTCGTGGCTGGGCATGGGGCCGGCGGCCCAGGCGCGCAATTCCCAGGCCCGGCCGGAGAACTGCAGCTTGTGCACGCGGCTCAGGGGTGGCAGCGTCTGCGCCGCGCAGCCCGGCTTGCCGGCCAGCAGCGGCCGGGCGGTGTGCGGGTCGGTATCCACCAGGCAGAAGGCCAGGTAGGGTGCGCTGGCACGCACCACGGTGTCGAGCACCTGGTCGGGGCGGATGGTCGCGAACACCATGCCGCGCAGGGCTTGCTGGCGCAGCGCCTGATTGTCCGGTTCGCCCGGCTCGCCCGCATAGACCGCCTGGTACAGCACCACGCCGGTGTTGTCGGCGCTGTCCTGCGAGAGCCGGAAGCCGGCGGTGGCCGCGGGCAGGCCGGTGCGCGCGGCGTGGTCGAGCGCGGGGCGCGCCTGCGGAATCGCGCGGATGTTCACGCCCAGCGCGCTGGCATTGCGTTGCAGGGGCTCGATCAGGCGGATCGCCAGCTTGTCCTCGTCGGTGGCGATGCGCAGATCGCCCGCGCGCTGGCGTTCATGCACCCGATAGTCGGCCAGGCCGTCACGGCGCGCCGCCGCATCGAAGGCCGCCAGCTCGCTGGGGCCCACCCTGGCCGCCCAGCCCAGCGCCAGCAGGCGGCTGCCGGTGGCCAGCCGCGCCACGCTGCCGCGTTCGAATTCGCGCCGGTTCAGGTTCGGATAGATGCTGAACAGCACCTGGTTGGCGGCCAGCGCCTGCAGCGGTTCCTGCAGCGCGGTCTCCAGCGCATTCGCGGCGGCCAGTGCATCGCGCTCGAAGGCCTGGCGCTGGCCCTGCGTCTCCCAGCTGATCACCTGGGAGGTGGCCAGCACCATCAGCAGGGTGGCCGCCAGCATCGGCAGGGCCACGCTGATGCGCCGCGGCGCCCAGGTGGCACGCGGCTGGCCGATCAGGGTGAGGGTGATGGGCGCACCGATCAGCACGCCCAGCGTGTCGCCCACCCACCAATGGCCCCAGGTGGAGGGCAGCTGCGCCAGCGTGGCCGCACCATTGAGCCACAGCGCTGCCGCGCCCATGCTCGGGCTGATCAGGCAGGACAGGCCGGCCCCCAGCGCGTAGAACAGCGCCAGGTCGCGCGGCTCGGTCAGGCTAAGCGCCTGCGAGTCCGCGCCGCGCAGGCGCTGCACGGCCCAGGCGCCCACCCAGGCCTGCAGCCCGGCGCCCACGCCGATCAGCGCCGGCCCCAGCAGCGAGGGATGGCCGCGCTCCATCGCCAGCAGCACATTGGCGGCAAAGGAGCCCAGCACCACCGCCGGCACCATGCGCCAGCCCCAGCACAGCAGCGCGGCCAGCGCCAGGCCCGCCGAAGGGTAGAGCGGGGTGGCGTAATTGGGCGGCAACGCCAGGCGCAGCGCCAGCACGCTGATGAGGGCGTAGGCCAGGCCCAGCAAGAGGCTGCGCAGGGCCCAGGTGAGGAACGGAGGCGGCATGAAGAAGGGGAGGGCTCGGTGGCACGGCGGCGCCACTGCGCCATGAGCCTAATGCAAAAACGCCCGGCGCCAGAAGACTGGACGGGCCGGGCGTTTGACTGTCGGCATGGCGCGACGCCATGCGAAAGGGCGGTGTCAGCCTAGACGTTGAAGAGGAAATTCAGCACGTCGCCATCCTTGACGACATAGTCCTTGCCCTCGGCGCGCATCTTGCCCGCGTCCTTGGCGCCCTGCTCACCCTTGTAGGCGATGAAGTCCTCGTAGGCGATGGTCTGGGCGCGGATGAAGCCGCGCTCGAAGTCGGTGTGGATCACGCCGGCCGCCTGCGGTGCGGTGTCGCCCTTGTGGATGGTCCAGGCGCGTACCTCCTTCACGCCGGCGGTGAAGTAGGTCTGCAGGCCCAGCAGGCTGAAGCCGGCGCGGATCAGGCGGTTCAGGCCGGGCTCGTCCTGGCCCATCTCGGCCAGGAACATGGCCTTGTCCTCGTCCTCCATCTCGGAGAGTTCGGCCTCGGTCTTGGCGCAGATCGCCACCACCGGGCCGTTCTGGGCCGCGGCGTATTCCTTCAGGCGTTCCAGGAAGGGGTTGTTCTCGAAACCGTCCTCGGCCACATTGCCCACGAACATCGCCGGCTTGGCGGTGATCAGGCACAGCGGCTTGAGGATGGTCAGCTCCTCCTTGCTGAAGTCGATGCCGCGCACCGGCTTGGCCTGGTCCAGCGCGGCCTGGCATTTCTCCAGCACCTTGACCAGCGCGATCGCTTCCTTGTCGCCGGCGCGCGCCACCTTGTTGTAGCGGTGCAGGCTCTTCTCCACCGTGCCGAGATCGGCCAGGCAGAGTTCGGTCTGGATCACCTCGATGTCGGAGATCGGATCGACCTTGCCGTTCACGTGGATGACGTTGGGATCCTCGAAGCAGCGCACCACGTTGACGATGGCGTCGGTCTCGCGGATGTGCGAGAGGAACTGGTTGCCCAGGCCCTCACCCTTGGAGGCGCCCGCCACCAGGCCGGCGATGTCCACGAACTCCACGATGGCGGGCAGGATGCGCTCGGGTTGCACGATCTCGGCCAGCTTTTGCAGGCGCGGATCGGGCAGTTCCACCACGCCCACATTGGGCTCGATGGTGCAGAAGGGATAGTTCTCGGCGGCGATGCCGGCCTTGGTCAGCGCATTGAAAAGAGTGGACTTGCCCACATTGGGCAGGCCCACGATGCCGCATTTGAGGCTCATGAGGGACGCTTTCGAAAGGGGCCAAGCAGGAAGGAGCAGGCTGGCCGGGAGGCAAAGGCGGTATTTTAGTCGGCTTGCCTACAATGAGCTCCATGGAACGATTTGACATCCTGGTGCGCGGCAGCGGTTGCGTCGGGCGGGCGCTGGCGCTGGCCTTGGCGGCGCGTGGTCTGCGCGTGGCCCTGCTGGGCCAGCCCGAGCCCAGTGGCGCGTCGCCGGCGCCGCGCGAGGACGTGCGCACCTATGCGCTGAACGCCGCCTCGGTGGCCCTGCTGCGCGAGCTGCGCGTCTGGGACGCGCTGCCGGCCGACGCGGTGTCTGCCGTCTACGACATGAAGGTGCGCGGCGATGCCGCCGGTGCGCTGCTGGAGTTCAGCGCCTGGCAGCAGGGCGTGCGCGAGCTGGCCTATATCGTCGATGCCGCCGCGCTGGAGGCCGAGCTGGCCACCGCGCTGCGCTTCTCGCCCCATGTGCGCCTGGTCGATGCGCCGGTGCCGGCCGAGTTGCAGGCCTTGTGCGAAGGGCGCGACTCGGCCTCGCGCGCGGCCCTGGGCGTGCGCTTCGACGTGCATGCCTATGGCCACAGCGCGATTGCCGCGCGCCTGCGCGCCAGCCAGCCGCACCAGGGCGTGGCCCACCAATGGTTCCGTTCGCCCGATGTGCTGGCCCTGCTGCCCTTTGAGCGGCCCGAGCCCGGCTGCTCCTACGGCCTGGTCTGGTCGCTGCCCAAGCAGCGCGCGGACGAGCTGATGGCGGCCGGCACGGCGGAGTTTGAATCCGCCCTGCTGGAAGCCAGCGGCGGTGCGGCCGGCACGCTCACGCTGGCCAGCCAGCGCAGCGCCTGGCCGCTGAGCCTGGCGCGCGCCGAGCCGGTCTGCGGCCCCGGTTGGGTCCTGCTGGGCGATGCCGCCCATCTGGTGCACCCGCTAGCCGGCCAGGGCTTGAACCTGGGCCTGGCCGATGTGGCGGCGCTGGCCGGCGTGATCGCCGCGCGCGAGCCCTGGCGTCCGCTGGGCGACGAGCGCCTGCTGCGCCGCTATGTGCGCCGGCGCCAGTTCGACACCTGGGCCATGGGCGAGCTGACCGATGCCTTGCTGAAGGGCTTTGCCAGCGAGGCGCCGGCGCTGCGCGGCTTGCGCAACCAGGGCCTGAGCCTCCTCAATCAAATCGGCCCGCTGAAGCGCTGGCTGACCTCCAGGGCGCTGGGCGCCTGAACCGCCCTCGCATCGATTCTCTACCGAGCACCACCATGAAGCTTTCCCTGATTTGCACCGCCGCGCTGGCGCTCGCGCCCCTGCTTGCCCAAGCCAACGAGGCCGTGATCCGCAAGAGCCTGGGCGAGCGCCTGGCGGGCGCGCTCAAGATCGACGAGGTCAAACCCTCGCCCATGCCCGGGCTGTGGGAGATCCGCATCGGCAACGAGATCCGCTACACCGATGCCACCGGCCAATACCTCATCGAGGGCGAATTGGTGGACCTGAAGAGCCGCCGCAACCTCACCGAGGAACGCGTGGCCAAGCTCACCGCGATCGATTTCGCCAACCTGCCGCTGAAGGACGCCATCGTCTGGAAGACCGGCAATGGCAAGCGCCGCATCGCGGTGTTTGCCGATCCGAACTGCGGCTACTGCAAGCGTTTCGAGCGCAGCCTGCAGGACGTCAAGGACCTCACCGTCTACACCTTCGTGATCCCCATCCTGGGCGGCGATTCGCCCGAGAAGTCGCGTGCCGTCTGGTGCGCCAAGGACCAGACCAATGCCTGGCGCAACTGGATGCTGGAAGGCACGCCGCTGCCCAAGCCGGGCGCCGAGGCCTGCGACGCCAGCGCCATCGACCGCAACCTCGCCTTCAGCCGCAAGCACCATGTGAACGGCACGCCGGCGGTGATCTTCGAAGACGGCACGCGTGCCCCCGGCGCGCTGAGCGCCGAGCAGGTCGAACGCCGCCTGCAATCCATCAAGTCCTGAACCACCCGCGGATCCGCCCCTCATGCCTGCTGCTGTACCCGGCAACCTGCCCTTGAATCCCGTCGCGCTGCGGCTCGGCTACCTGGGCCTGCTGCCCTTTGTGTTCGGTGCGCTGCTGGTCTGGCTGGTGCGCGAGGATGCCCATCCCTATGTGACGGCGGCGCTGTCCGCCTATGCGGCCGTGGTGATCTCCTTCCTGGGCGGCATCCACTGGGGCCTGGGCTTCCGGCAGAGCATTCCATCGCCGCAGCCCTTCGTCTGGGGCGTGGTGCCTGCGCTGATTGCCTGGATCGCGGTGGTGATGCCGCCCTATGCCGGCCTGGTGGTGCATGGGGTGATGCTGATCGCCTGCTATGCGGTGGACCGCCGCAGCTATCCCGCGCTGGGCGCCAGCGCCTGGCTGACCCTGCGCTTCCGGCTCAGCGGCGTGGCGGCGCTGAGCTGCTTCCTGGGAGCGGCCGGTAGTTAGGGCCTGCTAACACTGCGCTTGCCCGATGCGTTGCCACCAGAAAAGCCGTGAACTAGGCGCAAACCGGAGCCGGGGTAGATCCCCCGGCGAGGCTTTGCAACGACGTGCACGGTTTTTCTGGTGGCAACCCGAAGGGAACGGGGCTGGCAGGGCCCATCTCGTCGTTGAACTCCTTGCCCAGGCACTGAGCCTGGGCTGCGTCGTCCGCCTAGACCTGGGCCCTGCCGGCCCCGTTCGCACGGGCAAACGCAGTGTTAACAGGCCCTGAGATGATCCACTACAAGATCGAGATCGCCGACGCGCAAGCGCACCTGTACCGCGTCACCCTGACGGTGACCGCGCCGGCCGCCGAGCAGGCTTTTAGCCTGCCGGTGTGGATTCCGGGCAGCTATATGGTGCGCGAGTTCGCGCGCCACCTGAGTGGCCTGCGCGCGCGCCAGGGCCAGCGCGAACTGCCGGTGCAGCAGACCAGCAAATGCGCCTGGCAGGTGCGCTGCAGCGGCCGTGCCGCGCTGGTGCTGAGCTACCAGGTCTATGCCTTCGACATCTCGGTGCGCGCGGCCTTCCTCGATGCCCAGCGCGGCTTCTTCAACGGCACCAGCCTGTGCCTGCGCGTGCATGGGCGCGAGGGCGAGCCGCATGGCATCGACCTGGCCGGCCTGCTGCCCGGCTGGCAGGTGGCCACCGGCATGCGCGCGGGCCGCGGCAAGGCCAGCTACGAGGCGGCCGACTACGACGAGCTGGTGGACCATCCCTTCGAGCTCGGCAAGTTCTGGCGCGGCCAGTTCAGCGCCGCCGGCGTGCCGCACGAGTTCGTGGTGGCGGGCGCCTATCCCATCCTCGACGGCGATCGCCTGCTGCGCGATGCCCAGCGCATCTGCGAGGCCCAGATCGATTTCTGGCACGGCGCCCACCAGCAAAGCAAGCGCGCCGGCAAGCCGCCCGGAAAACCACCTTTTGAGCGCTACGTGTTCCTGCTCAACGCGGTGGACGACAGCTACGGCGGCCTTGAGCACCGCGCCAGCACGGCCCTGATCGCCGCGCGCCGCGACCTGCCGCGCCTGGGCCAGACCGAGCTGAGCGAGGGCTATGTGCGCCTGCTGGGCCTGATCAGCCACGAGTATTTCCACACCTGGAACGTCAAGCGCCTGCGGCCCGATGTGTTCGCCAGCTTCGACTACGGCCAGGAGAACTACACCCAGCTGCTGTGGTTCTTCGAGGGCTTCACCTCCTATTACGACGAGCTGTTCCTGGTGCGCAGCGGCCTGATCGACGAGGCCCGCTACCTGAAGCTGATTGCCGGCACCTTCAGCGGCGTGCTGGGTGCGCCCGGGCGCAAGCACCAGAGCGTGGCGCAGTCCAGCTTCGACGCCTGGGTCAAGTACTACCGCCAGGACGAGAACACCCCCAACGCGGTGGTGAGCTACTACACCAAGGGCGCCATGGTGGCGATGGCGCTGGACCTGGCGCTGCGCAGCGCCGACAAGCCGCGAAGCCAAGCAAACGCCGGGCCGTCCCAAGTTTGCTTGTCCCCCTCGGGGGGCGGGGAGGGCGCAGCCCGGAACTCGGGGCCGTCAAGCCTTGACGCTGTGATGCGCCTGCTGTGGCAGCGCAGCGGCGGCGGCCCGATCGGCGAGGCCGACATCATGGCCGCCGTGACCGAGCTGGGCGGTGCGTCGCTGGCGCAAGACCTGACCCTGTGGGTGCATGGCACCGACGATCTGCCGCTGCCGGCGCTGCTGGAGCGCTTCGGCCTACGCTGGGCGGCCGACAAGCCCAGCCTGGCGCAGCGCATCGGGCTGCGCGTGTCCGAGAACGGCAGCATCGTCGTCAAGCAGGTGCTGCAGGGCTCGGCCGCGCTGGCCGCCGGTTTCTGCGCCGGCGACGAGATCCTGGCCTGCAATGGCTGGCGCCTGCGCAAGCTGGAAGACGCGCTGCTGGGCCTGCAGCCCGAACGGCTGGCGCACATGGAATGGCTGGTGGTGCGCGACCAGCGTGTGCTGACGCTGCTGCTGCAGCTGCCCACCGGCGAGGCCGCCGCCACGCCGGTGGCGCTGAGCCCTGCGGCCAAGGCGCCGGCGCGCGCGCTGAGCCTGCGCCGGGCATGGCTGGGCGGCTGAAGCCGAGGCCTCGGCGGCAGCATCGACTGGCTTGGCTGGGCCTGTTGGCCGGTGTGCTGCTGGCCCATCTCTGGCTGAGCGAGCAGGTGCTCCGGCTGCAGCAGGGCTGGCGTGCGCCGACCGAGGCGATGCCGCCGCGCCTGCAGGCCGCGTTCGTGCGCGAGCTGCGGCCCGCGGCGCCTACCCGGCCGGCGGCCCGCGCGCGCGCTTTGCCGCCGCGGCCGGCGCGTTTTGCGGCCGCGCCGGCGGCCTTGCCCCGGCTGCCACCCCCGGCGCCCGAGCCGTTGCCGGCCATGCCCGTGCTGCCCCCGCTCGCTGCGGCGCCCGCGCCGGCGGCCTCTGCATCTTCATCAGCCGCTGCGTTTGAGCCCGGCCCCGAATGGCCCGCCTCCACCCAGCTGGACTACCGCCTGCTGGGCAACTACCGCGGCGAGGTGCATGGCAGCGCCCAGGTGCAGTGGTTGCGCCAGGGCAGCCGCTACCAGGTGCATCTCGACGTGGCGATAGGCCCCAGCTTTGCGCCGCTGATCTCGCGCCGCATGAGCAGCGAGGGCGAGCTCACGCCGCAAGGCATCGCGCCGCGCCGCTACGACGAGGACACCCGCATCCTGTTCAGCGAGCGCCGCCGCATCACCCTGCAGTTCGAGGGCGAGACGCTGCAGTTTCCGAATGGCCGGCGCGAGGCTGCACCCGCTGGCGTGCAGGACACGGCCAGCCAGTTCGTGCAGCTCACCTGGCTGTTCCTGACCGGCCGCGAGGCCTTGCAGCCGGGGCGGGTGGTGGAGCTGCCGCTGGCCCTGCCGCGCCGGCTCTACCGCTGGCGCTACGAGCTGCTGGGCGAGGAAGAGCTGGAGACCCCGCTCGGCCCCCTCAAGACCTGGCACCTGCGCCCGACGGTGCAGAACACCAGCGGCGACCTGAAGGCGGAGGTGTGGCTGGCGCCGGCCCTGCAATACCTGCCGGTGCGCCTGCGCATCGTGCAGGACGAGCAGACCTATGTGGACCTGATGCTCAAGCAGGCGCCGCTGCAGGAAGCCCAGCCGGTCGCCCAGCCTATGGCCCAGCCTATAGTTCAGCCCCAAGCAGATCCCCCATCCAAGGAGTCCCCATGAGCTACGAATGCATCTTGACCGAAACGCGCGGCGATGGCGCCCGCAAGACCGGCCTGATCACCCTGAACCGCCCCAAGCAGCTGAATGCGCTGAATGACCAGCTGATGGACGAGCTGGGCCAGGCCCTGCTGGCCTTCGACGCCGACGACAGCATCGGCTGCATCGTGCTGACCGGTTCCGAGCGTGCCTTTGCCGCCGGCGCCGACATCCCGACGATGGCGCCGCACACCTTCATCAGCGCCTTCAAGAGCGGCCTGATCTCGAAGAACTGGGAAACCATTCTGCAGGTGCGCAAGCCGGTGATCGCCGCGGTGGCCGGCTTCGCGCTGGGCGGCGGCTGCGAGCTGGCGATGATGTGCGACTTCATCATCGCCGCCGACAGCGCCAAGTTCGGCCAGCCCGAGATCAAGCTGGGCATCATCCCGGGCGCCGGTGGCACCCAGCGCCTGCCGCGCGCGATCGGCAAGAGCAAGGCCATGGACATGCTGCTCACCGCGCGCATGATGGATGCGGCCGAGGCCGAGCGCGGCGGCCTGGTGTCGCGCGTGGTGCCGGCGGATCAGCTGCTGACGGAAGCCCTGGCCGCGGCCGAGGCCATCAATGGCTTCAGCGGCCCCTCGGTGATGCTGATCAAGGAGCTGGTGAACCTGGCCTACCAGGGCCCGCTGAAGGATGGCGTGGCGGTGGAGCGGCGCTATTTCCACGCCCTGTTCGGCACCGAGGACCAGCGCGAAGGCATGGAGGCCTTCCTTGCCAAGCGCCAGCCGGGCTTCCAGCATCGTTGACACAGCTTGGGTGTCATTCGTCATATTCCAAAAGATTCTTGGTGAAACAGGAATAGTCTTTTGCGATTTGACTAGTGTTTTCCCTAGGGCGGAGTCCCTACAGTTCGTTCCATGGACCCGGCGATAGGCGCCACGGTTCAAGTCAACGAACCCCAAGGACCCCGTCATGAACAAGCTCTCTACGATCTCCGTCGCTCTCGTGCTGGCCGGTCTGGCCGTCGCCTCCGGTGCCAATGCCCAAAGCAAGACGCGCGAACAAGTGCTGGCCGAACTGCAGCAGGCCCGCGCCAGCGGCGAGCTGGTCCAGCGTGCCGCCGAGATGGAAGGCGTTGGCGCCCTGGCCGCACCGGTGAATGCGCCCAAGGCCCACATCCTGAGCGCCAGCGAAGCCGTCAAGCCGGCCACGCTGCCCGCCGCTGCCCCCGTCAAGGGCAAGACCCGCGCCGAGGTGGTGGCCGAGCTGCAACGTGCTCGCGAAACCGGTGAACTGGAAGAGCAGTTCTCCGAAGGCGGCCCCGGCTACTTCGCGGTGACGCGTGGCATCAGCGGCACCCCGGTGCTGGCCGGCAAGTAAACCGGCGCCACCCCGCCTTGATCACGCCCCGCTGTTCGCGGGGCGTGTTTCATTGGGGCCGCGGCATATGCTTCAATGCGGGTCGGCCTGGCCGCTTTGGCGGCATGGTTGGCCGCATCGTGCGAGGGAACCGTGGCAGACGACGATCTCCTGTATTTTTCCGACGAAGACACACCGGCTCGGGACGAGCGCCTGACGCCCTGGGTGGTGTTGGTGGTGGACGACGAGCCCGGCGTGCACGAGGTCAGCGCCCTGGTGCTGGCCGAGCTGGCGCTCGACGGCCGCGGCGTCAGTCTGCTGCATGCCCAGAGTGCGCGTCAGGCCGAGGCCATGCTGCGCCAGCGCGACGACATCGCGGTGGTGCTGCTGGACGTGGTGATGGAGACCGAGACCGCGGGCCTGGACCTGGTGGCCCGCATACGCCGCGAGTCGCGCAGCCCGCGTGCGCGCATCGTCATCCGCACCGGCCAGGCCGGCAGGCTGTCCGAGTACGAGGTGCTGCGCCAGCACGATGTCAACGAGTACTGCCAGAAGACCGATCTGACCGACAGCCTGCTGAACCGCGTCTGCCTGCTGGCCTTGCGCAACTACCGCGATATCCTGTCCGCCGGCGGCTGCTTGTCGCCGGCCTGACGAATGATGCAAGGAGCGCCGCATGAACAACACCCTGGCTGCCAGCGCCGGACCCGAGCGGCTGTTCTCGGTCGATGAGGGGCGCGCGCTGGCCGAGGCGGCGCTGCGCTCCATCACCCTCAGCACCTCGCGCGTCAGCGGCGACGAATTCTTCCGCGTGCTGGTGCGCGACCTGGCCAAGGCGCTGGACGTGCATTACGTGATCGCCGGCGAGCTGTGCAGCGTGCAGGGCAGCGAGGCCGCCCGCACGCTGGCGGTGTGGGCGGGCAGCGACTTCATTCCCAACATCACCTATGGCCTGGACGGCACGCCCTGCCAGAACGTCAGCTGCCAGGACATGTGCTTCCACCCCAGCGGCGTGCAAGCCGAGTATCCGCAGGACCAGCTGCTGGTGGACATGGGGGCGCAAAGCTATATCGGCATGCCCATGGTCAGCACCGAGGGCAAGACCCTGGGCATCCTGACGGCGATGGACGTGCGGCCGATGGACGAAGGCAAGCGCCTGCTGGCGCTGTCGCTGCTGTCCATTTTTGCGGCGCGCTGTGCGGCCGAGCTGCAGCACCGTGCGCGCGAGGCCGAACTGGAGGCCCTGGTGGCGCGGCGCACGCGCGCGCTGGAGGAGGCGCGCGCGCACCTGGTCGAGCATGAGAAGCTGGCGGCCCTGGGCGGGCTGGTGGCGGGCGTGGCGCATGAGGTGAACACGCCGATCGGCGTCGCCATCACCTCCTCATCCGGCCTGCGGCGCTTTGCCGGCGAGATCACCGAGATGCTGGCCAGCGAGAAGGTATCGCGCAGCCGGCTGGCCACGCTGTCCTCGCAGATTGCCCAGTCCGCCGAGTTGGTGGAGCGCAATCTGCAGCGCGCGGCCGAGCTGATCGGCAATTTCAAGAACCTGGCGGTGGACCAGAGTTCGGAGGAGGTGCGCGAGTTCGTGCTGGCCGACTACCTGGAGGCGCTGGTGACGGCCCACCGTGCCGAGATCAGCAAACATGAGGCCCGCATGCAGCTGCAGGTGCCGCCCGGGCTGCGCGTGCGCATGGCCGCCGGCATGCTGGCGCAGATTACCTCCAACCTGCTGATGAACGCCCTGATCCATGGCGGCCGCCCGGACCTGCTGCTGAGCCTCGCGGTGCAGCAGCAGGGCGATGGCCTGCGCTATGTGTTCGAGGACAACGGCGTGGGCGTCACGGCCGAGCTGCGTTCGCGCATGCTGGAGCCCTTCTTCACCACCCGCCGCGGCGAGGGCGGCAGCGGGCTGGGCTTGCACATCGTCTACACCCTGGTGCAGCGCCTCGGCGGCAGCCTGACGCTGGAAAGCGAGCCCGGGCAGGGGCTGCGCGTCAGCCTGCTGCTGCCCGGCGTGGTGGCCTCATGATTCCCGGCGCAATGCAGGGAACAGGATCACGTCGCGGATCGACGGCGAGTCGGTGATCAGCATCATCAGCCGGTCGATGCCGATGCCGCAGCCGCCGGTGGGGGGCATGCCGTATTCCAGCGCGCGGATGAAGTCGGCGTCGTAGAACATCGCCTCCTCGTCGCCGGCATCCTTGTTGGCCACCTGGGCCTGGAAGCGCGCGGCCTGGTCTTCGGCGTCGTTCAGCTCCGAGAAGCCGTTGGCGTACTCGCGGCCGGTGATGAAGAGCTCGAAGCGCTCGGTGATCTTGGGGTTGGTGTCGGAGGCGCGCGCCAGCGGCGAGACCTCCACCGGGTAGTCGATGATGAAGGTGGGCTGCCAGAGCTTTTCTTCCACCACCGCCTCGAACATGCCGAACTGCAGCTCGGCCAGGGTCCAGTGCTTGGGCGGCTCCTCGCCCAGCGCCTTCAGCTTGGCATGCAGCGCGCTAGCGTCATCGGCCTCGGCGGCCGAGAGGCCGGCATGGGCGATCAGCGAGTCGCGCACCGACAGGCGGGCGAAGGGTTGGTCCAGGTGCACTTCCTTGCCCGCATAGCTGACGCGCGCATTGCCGGTGGCGGCGCGCGCGGCGTGGCGCAGCACCTCCTCGGTGAAGTCCATCAGATCATGGTGCGTCCAGTAGGCCGCATAGAACTCCATCATCGTGAACTCGGGGTTGTGCCGGACCGAGATGCCTTCGTTGCGGAAATTGCGGTTGATCTCGAACACGCGCTCGAAGCCGCCCACGATCAGGCGCTTGAGGTAGAGCTCGGGCGCGATGCGCAGGTACATCTCCTGGTCCAGCGCATTGTGGTGGGTGATGAAGGGCTTGGCGTTCGCGCCGCCCGGGATCGGGTGCAGCATCGGCGTTTCCACTTCCAGGAAACCATGCTCCACCATATGGCTGCGGATCGAGGACACCGCCTTGGAGCGCGCCACGAAGCGCGCACGGGCCTGCTCGTCGGTGATCAGGTCCACATAGCGCTGGCGGTACTTCTGCTCCTGGTCGCTCATGCCGTGGAACTTGTCCGGCAGCGGGCGCAGGCTCTTGGTGAGCAGGCGCAGATTGCTGACGCGCACCGACAGCTCGCCCGTCTTGGTGCGGAACAGCGTGCCCTCGGCACCGACGATGTCGCCCAGGTCCAGGTGCTTGAAGGCCTCGTAGCTTTCCTCGCCCACGCCATCCTTGGTGACGAAGAGCTGGATGCGGCCGGTGGCGTCCTGCAGGGTGCCGAAGCTGGCCTTGCCCATCACGCGCTTGAGCATCAGGCGGCCCGCCACGCTCACCGCCACCGCCTGCGGCTCGAGTTCCTCGTTGGCCAGCGCGCCATAGCGCTGTGCCAGCGGCAGGGCGCGGTGCTGGGGCTTGAAATCGTTGGGGAAGGGGACGGCAGTCTTGGCGCGCAGGGCGGCCAGTTTCTCGCGGCGTTCGGTGATCAGCTGGTTTTCATCCTGCGCGGCAGGGCTGTGGTGGGGGGCGGCGGGGCTGTGCTGGGTCATCGCGTCAACTCATTGAATTGGCGGCGATTTTAGGCGGTGCGCGGGGTTTGCACGGGAGCCCCCCCGTAGAATCTGCTGCTTCGCCTGAATTTGGCCCCCCATGACGCTCGCGCTGCCCATCCTCGATCGACCGATACGCTTCGCCCTGGTGGGCTGCGGCCGCATCGCCAAGAACCATATCGAGGCGCTCGCCAAGCATGCCGGCCGCGCCGAACTGGTGGCGGTTTGCGATCATCAACCGTCCGCCTTGCAAGCCGCGGTGGCCGCCACCGGCGCAGCAGGCTTTGCCTCGTTGGAGGCCTTGCTGGCAGCAAGCGATGCCGACGTGGTGGTGCTCGCCACCCCCAGCGGCCTGCATTCGCAGCAGGCCATGGCCGTGGCCCGCAGCGGCCGCCATGTGCTGAGCGAGAAGCCCATGGCCACCAAGTTCGAGGAAGGCATGGCGATGGTGCGCGCCTGCCGCGACGCCGGCGTCAAGCTCTTCGTGGTGAAGCAGAACCGCCTCAACAGCACCGTGCAGCTGGTCAAGCGCGCCATCGATCAGGGCCGCTTCGGCCGCATCTATATGAGCACGGTGAACGTGTTCTGGACCCGCCCGCAAAGCTATTACGACGCCGCACCCTGGCGCGGCCGCTGGGACCTGGACGGCGGCGCCTTCATGAACCAGGCCAGCCACTATGTGGACCTGTTGGACTGGCTGGTCGGCCCGGTGGACAGCGTGCATGCCTACACCGCCACGCTGGCGCGCGACATCGAGGCCGAGGACACCGGCGTGCTGAGCGCGCGCCTGCGCCATGGCGGCCTGGCGTCCATCAACGTCACCATGCTGACCTATCCGCAGAACCTGGAAGGCTCGATCACCATCCTGGGCGAGAAGGGCACGGTCAAGATCGGCGGCACCGCGGTCAACAAGATCGAGCATTGGCAGTTCGCCGAGCCGCATGCGGACGACGAAGCGGTGCGCAATGCGAGTTATGAGACCGGCAGCGTCTATGGTCATGGCCATCCGCTTTACTACGACAACGTCATCCAGACCCTGCGCGGCGAGGCCAGCGCCGAGGTAGATGGCTACGAGGGCCTGCGCTCGCTGGAGATCCTGATCGCGGCCTACCGCAGCGCGCGCGACGGCCAGCGCGTTGGCCTGCCCCTGGTGTTTTGACATGGGCTACTGGAAACACGCGAGCGCTATCGTCGATGAGGGTGCGCAGCTCGGAGATGGCACCAAGGTCTGGCACTTTGCCCATGTGAGCCCGGGCGCGCGCATCGGCGCGGGCTGCTCGCTGGGGCAGGGCGTCTACGTGGGCAACGATGTGGCCATCGGCAACAACGTGCGCATCCAGAACAACGTCTCGGTCTACGACGCGGTGACGCTGGAAGACGATGTGTTCTGCGGCCCTTCGATGGTGTTCACCAATGTCTACAACCCGCGCGCCGCGGTGGCGCGCAAGGCCGAGTACCGCCGCACGCTGGTGAAGCGCGGCGCCACCCTGGGCGCCAACTGCACCATCGTCTGCGGCAGCACCATCGGCAGCCACGCCTTCATCGGCGCTGGCGCGGTGGTGCAGAAGGACGTGGCCGATTTCGCGCTGATGGTGGGCGTGCCGGCGCGCCGCATCGGCTGGATGAGCCGCTATGGCGAGCGCCTGGTCTTCGACGCCCAGGGCCGCGCGCAATGCCCGCACACCGGCGATGTCTACGAACTCCAGGACGAGGAGCGCCGCTGCGTGCTCGTGACACAAGGAAACCTCGCGTGAGCCTGCTGCCCTTCATCGACCTCAAGGCGCAATACGCCGCCCTCAAGACCAGCATCGATGCGCGCATCCAGCGCGTGCTGGACCATGGCCAGTACATCATGGGCCCCGAGGTCAAGGAGCTGGAGGAGAAGCTCGCCGCCCATGTGGGCGTGAAGCACTGCATCAGCGTGGCCAGTGGCACCGAGGCCTTGCTGATCGCGCTGATGGCGCTGGACCTGCAGCCCGGTGACGAGGTCATCACCACGCCCTTCACCTTTGCGGCCACCGCCGAGACCATCGTGCTGCTGGGCGGCGTGCCGGTGTTCGTGGACATCGAGCCCGACACCTGCAATATCGACCCCAAGCTGATCGAGGCGGCCATCACGCCGCGCACCCGCGCCATCATGCCGGTGAACCTGTACGGCCAGGTCTGCGATATGGACGAGATCAACGCCATCGCCGCCCGGCATGGCGGGTTGCCGGTGATCGAGGATGCGGCGCAGAGCTTTGGCGCCAGCTACCGCGGCCGCAAGAGCTGCGGCCTCTCCACCTGGGGCGCCACCAGCTTCTTCCCCAGCAAGCCGCTGGGCTGCTATGGCGATGGCGGCGCGCTCTTCACCGACGACGACGCGCTGGCGCAGGCCGCGCGCGAGATCCGCGTACATGGCCAGAGCCAGCGCTACACCCATACCCGGCTGGGCGTGGGCGGCCGCATGGACACCATTCAATGCGCGGTGGTGCTGGCCAAGCTGGAGCGCTTCGACTGGGAGATCGCGCGGCGTCTGGCGATCGGCGAGCGCTACCAGGAGCTGCTGGCCGGCCTGCCCGCGGCACTGGGCGTTCAGCGCCTGGCCGTGCGCGGCAACCGCGATTGCGTCTGGGCCCAGTTCACGCTGCAGATCGAGGCGCGCGAGGCGGTCATCAAGTCGCTCAACGGCGCCGGCATCCCCACCGCCATCCACTACCCGCGCCCCCTGCATCGGCAGCCGGCCTATGAGCGCTTCGGCCGGGGCCAGGTCTTGCCGCATGCCGAGGCGGCGGCGCGGCGCGTCATGAGCCTGCCGATGAGTGCCGACCTCAGCGAGGCGCAGCAGGACGTGGTGGTGGCGGCGCTGCGCCAGGCCTTGCAGCAACACTTGGCCAGGGTGTGAGCCGGTGAGGCATGGGCTGTTCAGGGCCACCCTGACCCTGCTGGCCGGCGGGGCCTTGGCCCAGCTGTTGCCGCTGCTGCTGGGGCCCTGGATCACGCGCCTGTTCTCGCCCAATGAATTTGGCCATTTCAGCCTGGTCTGGTCGGTCGCCACCAATCTGGCGGTGGTGGGCTGCGCGCGCTACGAGTTCGCCCTGCCGCTTGAAAAGAACGAGTCCGACGCGGCCCTGCTGATGGGGCTGTGCCTGCGCCTGCTGCTGGTGGTGACGGCGGTGGCCGTGGTGGTGGGTGGCCTGCTGGCCTGGCGCCAGCAGCTCGAGCTGGCCTGGTGGCTGCCGCTGGCGGTGCTGGCCGGCGCGGCCACGCAATGGCTCACGCTCTGGGCCAGCCGGGCGCAGCGCTTCCAGCTGCTGGCCGCAGCGCGCGTGTTGCAATATGGCGGCGGCGCGCTGGCCCAGGTGGCGCTGGGCCTGCTGCAGCTGGGGGCCTGGGGCCTGCTGATGGGGCCGGTGCTGGCGGGCCTGGCCACGGCCGTACTGCTGGCGCGGCCCGCCCCCGCGGGTGGCTGGCGTGGCCTGCTGCGCCAGCCCCGCGAGGGCCTGCAGCGCCTGGCTCGCCGCCACCGCGACTTCCCCCTGCTCAACACCCCGCATGCCTTCGCTACCGCCCTGCAGGACAGTCTGGCCATGCTGCTGATCGCCGCCTGGGCTGGCGACGCCGCCGCCGGCTACTGGGCGCTGGCGCTGCGCTATCTGAAGGCGCCCGCCGGCCTGGTGGGCGGGGCGCTGTCGCAGACCCTGTATCCACGCCTGGTGGCGGCCGCCAGTGCCGCCGAGGCCCTGGCCCTGGTGCGCAAGTCCATGGCCCTGCTGGTGGCCCTGGCCCTGCCGCTGATGGCGGTGCTGATGCTGTGGGGCCCCTGGCTGTTTGCGCGCGTGTTCGGCGAGCGCTGGCATGATGCCGGTGAACTGGCGCGCGCGCTGGCGCCCTACATTGCCCTGCACTTCGTGGCCTCGCCGCTGTCGGTGGCCACCATGGCCTGGGGCGCGCAGGCCTGGGCGCTGCGCCTGGCCCTGGTGGGGCAGGCGGCCTTTGTGCTGGGGCTGGTGCTGGGCCTGCGCTGGAGCGGCCTGATCGGCGCGGCCTGGGGCGTGTCGGCCGCGATGCTGCTGTACTTCGGCTATTTCTTCTGGGCCCTGGCCAACTGGAAAGGCTTTGCTGAGCATGAGCGCCTGGCTTAGAAGCGTCTTCAACCGCTGCCGCCGCGCGCTGTGGCGGGCGCTGTTCTTCCGTATCGTGTTCGGCGAGCGCTCGGCCCAGGGCCAGGTCTTGCCGCACACACGCATCGCGCCCAGCACCTGCATCGAGGGCGAGCGCCAGCTGCAGCTGGCCGACCATGTCTTCATCGGCCAGTTCAATTTTCTCGACGCCAATGGCGGGTTGACGATAGGCGAGGGCGTGCAGATCACCAACTTCGTCAGCATCGTCACGCACAGCTCGCACCGCAGCCTGCGCCTGCTGGGGCGCGGCTATGCGGCGCAGCAGGGGCAGGCGCCCGGCTATGTGAAGGGGCCGGTGGAGATCGGCCCCTACTGCTTCATCGGCCCGCACAGCCTGATCGAGGCGAACACCCGCATCGGCCGCGGCGTGGTGGTGTGCGCCTACGCGCAGGTGCGCGGCGAGGTGCCGGACTTCGCCATCGTGGCCGGCCAGCCCGCCCGGGTGATCGGCGACGTGCGCCATGGCGATGCCAAGCTGCTGGCCCAATACCCCTGGCTGGCTGCGCATTACCAGGCCTGGGCAAAAGAACTGCCCGAGGCCGCCAAGCCATGAGGCTGGTGCTGATCGGCGATGGCGAGAGCCCGCATCTGCTCAAGTGGGCGCGCGCGCTGGCGCCCGAGCTGGAGCTCTGGGCCGCGTCGTCGCGCGGCTTCTCCGCGGCCTTCGAGGCCCTGATCCCGGCCGAGCGCCGCTACGCCATGCTGACCGACCCCGCGCATGGTGGCGGTAATTTCGCGGTGCTGAAGAGGCTGCCGGCGCTGGCGCAATGGCTCAGGCGCGTGGATGCCGATTGGCTGCACGCCCATTACCTGACCTCGCATGGCACGCTGGCTTGGCTGGCCAGGCGCGGCTGGGGCTTGCGCGCGCACATTGCCGGTTCGGCCTGGGGCAGCGACATCCTGGTCACGCCCGAGCAGGGCTGGCCCTACCGCTGGCTGACGCGGCGCGTGCTGCAGGCCTGCGACATCACCACCTCCGACTCCGCACACATGGCCGCGCGCATGCGCGAGCTGGGCGCCGCCGAGGTCATGACCTTCCCCTTCGGCCTGGAGGAACTGCCCAAGCAGGGCGCGCGCAAGCAGCCCTGGCTGTTCTTCGCGAACCGTGGGCTGGAGCCTATCTACCGGCCTGAGCGCGTGATCGCGGCCTTCGCTGCGGTGGCGGCGCAGCGGCCCGAGGCGCGCCTGGTGGTGGCCAACGATGGTTCGCTGCGCGGCGCGCTCCAGGCCCAGGTGGCCGCGCTGGGCCTGGCAGACCGGGTCGAGTTCGTCGGCCGCCTGGACGCCAAGAGCCAGGCCGGCCATTACGCCCGCGCACGCTGGTATCTGAGCCTGCCGCGGAGCGATTCGGTGGCGGTCTCGGTGCTGGAGGCGATGGCGCATGAATGCTTACCTATCCTCTCCGACCTGCCAGCCAATCATGAGTTGCTGAAGCCGGATGGCGGCCTGATCCTGCGTGATGACGAAGATCTGGCCGGCTTGCCGCTTCGTCTGCAAGAGCTGAGCGCCAGCGCCGAGCTCGCCGGTGCCGCCAATCGCGCCTGGGTCGCCAGGCATGGCCTGTTCGCCCCGGCCGTGCAGCGTTTTCTAGCGCGCCTGCGCCAATTCCCCACGACATGAAGATCCTGCTCATCAACCATTACGCCGGCTCGCCCCAGCATGGCATGGAATACCGGCCCTATTACCTGGCGCGCGAATGGGTGCGCGCGGGGCATCAGGTGCTGATACTGGCGGCCTCGCACTCGCATGTGCGCAGCAGCCAGCCGCAGCCCGGCGGCCAGACGATCGATGGCATTGCCTACTGCTGGTACGACACGCCGGCCTACGAGGGCAATGGCCTGGGCCGGGTGCGCAATATCTGGGCCTTCTGCCGCCAGGTCTGGAACGATGCCGAAATGCTGGCGCGCGAGTTCGCACCCGATGCGGTGATCGCCTCCAGCACCTATCCGATGGACATCTGGGTGGCGCGCCGCGTCGCCCGCATGGCCCGCGCCAAGCTGGTCTACGAGGTGCACGACCTCTGGCCGCTCTCGCCCATCGAGCTTTCGGGCATGTCGCCGCGCCACCCCTTTGCGCTGCTGTGCCAGAAGGCCGAGAACGAGGCCTACCGCGATGCCGATGTGGTGGTCTCTATGTTGCCCAAGGTGCAGGATCACATGGCCGCGCATGGCCTGGATCTGCGCAAGCTGCACATCGTGCCCAATGGCATTGCGCTGGACGAATGGCAGGCTGACGAGGACAGGCAGGGTGAGCCGCTGAATGCCGAGCTGGCAGCACATCTTGAGGCGCAGAGGGCCGGCCGCCTGGTGCTGGGCTATGCCGGCTCGCACGGCCTACCCAATGCGCTGGACACGCTGCTGGATGCAGCCAGGCTCCTGAAGGACGACGCCATCAGCATCGTGCTGGTCGGTGGCGGCCACGAGAAGGCGCGCCTTGAAGCGCGTGTGCGCGCCGAGGGGCTGAGCCATGTAGCGATGTTCGCGCCCATTCCCAAGCGCCAGATCCCGGCCCTGCTGGCCGCCTTCGACATCGCCTACATCGGCTGGCAGCGCACCCCCATCTACCGCTTCGGCATCGCGCCCAACAAGCTGATGGACTACATGATGGCCGAGCGGCCGGTGCTGCATTCGGTGGAGGCGGGCAACGACCCGGTGGCCGAGGCCGGCGCCGGCCTGACCGTGCCGCCCGAGGATGCTAGCGCGGTGGCCGAGGGCGTGCGCCGCCTGGCCGCGCTGCCGGCGGCCGAGCGCGCGGCCATGGGCGCGCGCGGCCGTGCCTTTGTGCTGGCCCAGCACACCTATCCGGTGCTGGCGGCGCGCTTCATCCAGGCCCTGCAATGAGCGAAGCGGAGCGCAAGCAGGAGCTCGACGCGATCGCGGCGCGCTACGCCAGGCGTACGCCCTCGGACCGCTACAGCCTGCTGCGTCCCGAGGTCTGGCAGATGCTGCAGGAGCGCCAGCGCGCGCTCTGGCGCCGGTTGGCCGAGCGGCCCGGTGCGCCGCAGGACTGGTGCCTCACCGAGGTGGGCTGCGGCGCCGGCGGCAATCTGCTGGAGATGCTGCGCCTGGGGCTCGTGCCCGCGCATCTGAGCGGCATCGAGCTGCTGCCGGAGCGCTACCAGGCCGCGCGCCAGGTCTTGCCCGCCGCCGTGCAGCTGCACCTGGGCGATGCCTCGCAAGCGCCGCTGCAGGATGCCAGCCAGGATCTGGTGCTGCAATCCACCGTGTTCTCCTCCATCCTCAGCGACGCCGTGCAGCAGCAGCTGGCGGAGGCCATGTGGCGCTGGCTGAAGCCGGGCGGGGCGGTGCTCTGGTACGACTTCATCGTCGACAATCCGCGCAACCTTGATGTGCGCGGCGTGCCGCTGCGGCGCCTGCGCGCGCTGTTCCCCGCGGGGCGGCTGCGGGTGCAGCGCGTCACGCTGGCACCGCCGCTGGCGCGCGCCGTCTGCCGCCTGCATCCCGCCGCCTATACGCTGTTCAATGTCATTCCCTGGCTGCGCACCCATGTGCTGGCCGTGATAGAAAAGTAAGCCCTGCCATGAGCGATCTGCCCTTCCTTCCGTTTGCCTTGCCCGAAATCGGCGAGGACGAAATCGCCGAGGTGGTGGACACCCTGCGCTCCGGCTGGGTCACCACCGGGCCCAAGGCCAGGCGCTTCGAGCAGGCCTTTGCCGAGTACCTTGGTGAGCCGCAGACCGAGTGCATTGCCGTCAACTCCGCCACCGCCGGCCTGCATCTGGCGCTGGAGGCGCTGGGCATAGGCCCCGGCGACGAGGTCATCACCACCACCCATACCTTCACCGCCACCGCCGAGGTGGTGCGCTATCTGGGTGCCGACGTGGTGCTGGTGGACATCGACCCGCTCACGCTCAACATCGACCCCAAGCTGGTCGAGGCTGCAATCACACCGCGCACGCGCGCCATCGTGCCGGTGCATTACGCCGGCCTGGCGGTGGACATGCTGGCCATCCTCGACATCGCCCGCAAGCATGGCTTGCGCGTGGTGGAGGACGCGGCGCACGCCCTGCCCACCACGCTGGAGCGCGAGCTGATCGGCACCATGGGCAGCGATGCCACGGTGTTCAGCTTCTACGCCAACAAGACCATGACCACCGGCGAGGGCGGCATGCTGGTGACGCGCAACGCCGAGCTGGCCAAGCGCGCCAAGGTGATGCGCCTGCATGGCATGAACCGCGATGCCTTCGACCGCTTCACCGCCAAGGTGCCCAGCTGGTACTACGAGATCGTCGCGCCCGGCTTCAAGTACAACCTCACCGATATCGCCGCCGCCCTGGGCCTGCATCAGCTCAAGCGCATCGATGCCTTCCAGGCGCGCCGCGAGCAGATCGCCCAGGCCTACTTTGATGCCTTTGCCGACCTGCCGCTGATCCTGCCGCCGCAGCCGCCCGAGGGCGACAAGCATTCCTGGCACCTCTATGTGCTGCGCCTGGCCGACGAGCTGGAGATGGAGCGCGACGTCTTCATCGAGCGCATGTTCGCCAAGGGCATCGGTTGCAGCGTGCACTACATCCCGCTGCACCTGCACCCCTACTGGCGTGACCGCTACGATCTGCGCCCCGAGCAGTTCCCGCATTCGCAAAAGGCCTACGAGCGCATGTTGAGCATCCCGCTCTACACCGCGATGAGCGATGCCGACGTGCAGCGCGTGATCGCCGCGGTGCGCGAAATTGCCCTCAGTTGATTGATGGCTAAACGCGCTTTTGATTTCATATGCGCCGCGCTGGGCCTGGCGCTGCTGGCGCCGCTGCTGCTGCTGCTGGCGCTGTGGGTGAAGCTGGACACGCCCGGCCCGGTGTTCTATCGCCAGGAGCGGGTGGGGCGGCATGGCAAGCCCTTTCTGATTCACAAGTTCCGCAGCATGCACATGAGTCGTAGCAGCGACGCACCGGGCCTGCAGATCACCGTGGGTGCCGACCCGCGCATCACGCGCAGCGGCCGCTTCCTGCGCGCCAGCAAGCTCGACGAACTGCCCCAGCTCTGGGACGTGCTGCGCGGCGCGATGAGCTTGGTGGGGCCGCGGCCCGAGGTGCCGCGCTATGTGGCGCTGTACCCGGAGGCGCAGCGCCGCATCGTGCTCTCGGTGCGCCCCGGCATCACCGATCCGGCCTCGCTGCAGTTCCGCCACGAGAGCGAGCTGCTGGCCCGCGCCGCCGACCCGGAGCGCGAGTATGTGGAGGTGCTGATGCCGCAGAAGCTCGAGCTGGCTTGTCAGTACGTGATGCAGCGCTCGCTGGGCCTGGACTTGCGCATTATTTGGCGCACCCTGCGTGCGCTCAGCCGTTGAGAAGGCGTCGAGCGGCTGAGGCCGCGTTGGCCTCAGCGCATGACGGCGGCCAAATGCCTGGCATGCGCGTGATCAGCGCTGATTTCGCAGCGGCCGCCCTTGCAGACCGGCTTGGCTTTCAGCGAACGCACCATCACATTGCCGCTGCTGAGGAAACCGCGTTCACGGCATTCTGATGCGGTGGTCACGAAGCCGCAGTGTTGCCAGAAGCGGATGGCGGCCGTGTTGCTGGTGAGTACGCCCAACTGCATATGCGTCACGGCCTTCCAGGTGCGGAGCTTGTGAGCGAGCTGTTCGACGGCCTGGCAGCCGATATGCCGGCGTCGCTGTTGCGGCCTGAGCAACAGCAGCCCGATGTGCGCGATGTCTGGGGCAGGGTAGCCACGTGCCACCTGCAGCAGGCCGACCGAAGTCTTGTGGTCGACGACGGCAAACAGGAAGCGGTCATCGTCAGCACACTCCGCCGGGAAGCAGGAAAACAGTGATGCACCATCAGCGGCGCCGGGGAACTGCCCATAGGTCTGCAGCCGATAGTCCCCAGCTTCGAGCACGATGCTTTCAGCGAGGGCAAGGTCTTCTTCGTTGCTACGGATCAGGTGTCTAAGGTTCATGACTTCACCCCGCAGACATGCTGGTTGGCTTGCGCCGGCGTAACGGGCCGAACGCCTTCCCCGCGCATTCTTGATCCAACTTGTGCGGCAGGTACAGTCTTTTTGTAATCAGAAGCAGCTGGGACAGCCGGCTGGCTGGCTGGCGCGTGTAGCGTCGCGCGATCTCGTCGATGCTGCCGGCCTTGCGCAACTGCTCCAGCGCGGCGCTCAGCTTGTCGGCCAGGGCCGGATCCGATTTGGGGTTGAGCGCAAAGTAGTAGGCGCCCTCGTCGCTGAGCTTGGCGAGTCGAGTCAGCTCGAGGCCGCCGGCATTGCGCTGGCTCCAGGCCATGCCGATCTCGGTGTCCACCATGGCGTCGACCCAGCCGCCTTGCAGCAGCTTCAGTACCGCGGCATTGGAGCTGTCGCTCAAGATGGCCGTGGCGGGCACGCCGGCGGCGGCCAGGTCTTGCGCCGCAGCCTCGCCGCGCACCACGCCATAGCGGTAGACCTTGAGATCCCGGCTGTCGCCATGCTGTTTCAAGGCGTCGGCGCGCACGAACACCCAGGTGCTGCGCGGCAGCAGCGGGCCTATCCAGATGAACTGCTGCTCACGCTCGGGCTTGCGCGCGGTGGTGTAGACCAGCGTGTTGGGCTTGCTCTGCGCCCAGGCATAGGCGCGCGCCCAGGGCACGCTCTCGATCTTGCAATGCAGGCCGGCCTCGTGGCAGGCGGCGCGCAGCGCCTCGGTGGCAATGCCCTTGAGTTCGCCATTGCGCTCGCTGTAGTTGTAGGGTGGCCATTCCTCCGTGTAGGCATGCAGCTCGGGCAGCGGCTGGGCATGCAGGCCCTTAGCGAGCAGCAGGGCGGCCAGCAGCAGGGCGGCTGGCCACAGCAAACGGAGCGAACGATGGCAGAGGGCAGGCGGCACGTTGGAAGAAAGCTGATGGCAGCGGGCACAATCGCAGGCTGGCACTATCGGGCCGGCCCGAGGCATGCGGATGACACCTGCGCGACACGGTAGCACCCGCTTGTGCGCCTTCCCGGGCCGGATTTACCCTGAAGACTCAGCATCAACGTTTTTTAACCGATCGACCGACACCCGTGCTGTGGCAAACGCTTGATACCTTTCTGACGCGCTTGCGCCGGCACCGCGAACCCGTTTCCCTGTTGCTTGACGCGCTGGTGGTGGCGCTGGCCTGGCAGGCCACCTATCTGTTCCGCCTGGGTTTCGAGCGCTGGATGTCGGCGCGCCCGAGCTACGACGCAGCCGTCATTGCCGGCCTGACCCTGCTCTATGTGCTGGTGCTGTGGGGCCTCAAGGTGCCCAAGGGCATGTGGCGTTTCAGCGGTTTCGGCGAGGCCAAGCGCCTCGCGGCGGCCTGCCTGATCGCCGGGGCGCTGGGCGCCAGCATCGTGTTGATGGCCGAGCTCAAGGCCGTGCCGCGCGCGGTGTTGGCCCTGCACCCGATGTTCAGCCTGATCGGCCTGGCGATGATGCGCCTGGGCTACCGCATGCTTTACGAGCATATGCGCGGCCGCCTCAGTGGCAGCGCCAAGGAAACCCACCGCGCGCTGGTGATGGGCGCCGGCGATGCCGCGCGCCTGCTGCTGGCCGGCATCCAGCACCAGGGCTGGGTGGTGGTGGGCCTGCTGGACGACGACCCCGCCAAGCGCGAGCTGCGCGTGGGCGGCGTGCCGGTGCTGGGCACGCTGGACGATGCCCTGCAGCTTTCCGAGCTGCACGGCATCACCGACCTGATCGTGGCCATGCCCTCGGCCGAAGCCTCGCGCCGCCGCCGCGCCCTGGATCTGGCCGGCCGCACCGGCCGCCATGTGCTGACCGTGCCCACCATCGCCGAGCTGCATTCCGGCAGCAAGCTCGATCAGCTGCGCGATATCGAGCCCGAGGACTTGCTGGGCCGCGAGCCGGTGCAGCTCGACGAGGCGGGCATCAGCGAGGCCTTGAGCGGCAAGGTGGTGCTGATCACCGGCGCCGGCGGCAGCATCGGCAGCGAGCTGTGCCGCCAGGTGGCGCGCTTCGGCCCGCAGCGCCTGGTGCTCTACGAGCTGAGCGAGTACGCGCTCTATGCCATCGAGCAGGAGCTCACAGAGCGCTTTCCGCACCTGCCCCTGGTGCGCCTGGTGGGCGATGTGAAGGACGCCGCGCATCTGCGCCAGACCTTTGCCCGCTTCAAGCCGCAGATCGTCTTCCACGCCGCCGCCTACAAGCATGTGCCGCTGATGGAGGTGGACAACGCCTGGGCCGCGCTGCGCAACAACACCCTGGGCACCTGGCATACCGCCCAGGCTGCCGCCGAGGCGGGGGCCGAACGCTTTGTGCTCATCAGCACCGACAAGGCGGTGAACCCCACCAATGTGATGGGCGCCACCAAGCGTGCCGCAGAGCTGGTCATCAGTCACATGGCCAGCCTGGACCACGCCACCCGCTTCATGGCGGTGCGCTTCGGCAACGTCTTGGGCTCCAGCGGCAGCGTGATTCCCAAATTCAAGGAACAGATCGCCAGGGGCGGGCCAGTCACCGTCACCCACCCTGACATCACGCGCTACTTCATGACCATCCCCGAGGCTGCCCGCCTGGTGGTACAGGCCGCCGCCATCGGCGAGACCGGCCAGGTCTATGTGCTGGACATGGGCGAGCCGGTGCGCATCGTCGATCTGGCCAAGGACATGATCCGGCTCTCGGGGCGTAGCCTGGACGAGGTCCGCATCGAGTTTTCGGGCTTGCGGCCGGGCGAGAAGCTGTATGAAGAGTTGCTGGCCGATCGCGACAGCGTGCTGCCCACGCCCATCGCCAGGTTGGCAGTGGCGCGGCTGCAGCAGGCGCAGCAGGACGGGGGGCTGCCTGTATCCGAGTGGCTGGCGCAGCTGATGGACAGCTCCCCCCTGGTGGACGATGCTCAGGCGCGCGCGTTGCTGCGGCAGTTGGTGCCCGAATACCAAGTGCCTGGTGGCGCACCGTCATGAATGGACGAGCGGCCTGCGTGCATGCCGCCGCCGCTCAGGGATCAGGCCAATGGCGCGCCTGGCAGAACGCCGCAATGCGTTCCGCGAACATGACGAGCAGGGGTACGAAGTGATGCCCTGCGCTCAGCGCTGCGGCCAACTCGGCCGCGTCGCGCACATACTCGTGCACCATGCGGTTGCGCAGCTTGCGCGCGGCGATCCATTCATCGGCCGACGGCAACAGGCCCAGCTTTTCGGCGCGGTCGAGGTTGTCGATCGCAGGCCCCACCGGTTCTGCGAGCGCGCGCAGCAGCGTCGGCAGCAGCTTGTCGCCCAGCGTGTCTTGCAGTCGCCCAAAGCGGGCCACGAAGGCATCCACGCGTTCGGCCTCGTCCATGTTGTTGTTCAGAGCCTGCGCGCGCTCCGGCAGGAAGGGCTGGCTGAACAGCCGCGCGTCTGTGAGGCTCAGGTGCGTGGCCTCAAGTTGTACGGTCTCAAGCAGGAACGCCAGCCGGACCTGATCGTCATTCACAAAGGCACCCCATGACTCAAGGCCATCCGGTGTATGGGTTGGAGCTCGGTGGCGGGGTCTATCAACAGCAGATCCACCCGGCGCCCTCCCAGCAGGCGCTCGGCGCGTGCCGCCAACCTCACGGCGGTCAGCACCTTGTCGCTCAGCAGTCGCGGCGAACGCACCAGCAAATCCACGTCACCGCCGCGCGCCCCGTCGTCGGCACGTGAGCCGAACAGCAGCAACTCGCTATCGCCGCCCAGTTCCTCGCGCAGCAGTTGTCTGAGCATCCGGGCTTGATCGGAGGGCAGTCTCATGGGCGTGAGTATAGGCGGCCGTGTGGTGGCTTCGATGTCTGCAGCGCTGCCGCGATCCAAGTTGCCGCCGCCCGTATCGCCGGCTTCGCACGCTCTGGTATTGCCGAAACCGGCCGGTTCTGGTGCTGGACATGGGCGGGCCGGTGCGCATCGTCGATCTGGCCAAGGACATGATCCGGCTCTCGGGCCGCAGCCTGGACGAGGTGAGCATCGAGTTCTCGGGCCTGCGGCCGGGCGAGAAGCTGTATGAAGAACTGCTGGCCGATCGCGACAGCGTGCTGCCCACGCCCATCGCCAGGTTGGCGGTGGCGCGGCTGCAGCAGGCGCCGCAGCGGCAGGAAGAAGGTGTGCGCGTGGATGAGTGGCTGCAGCCTTGATCGCCAATGAACCATTGGCGGACGATGACAAGTCGCGCGCGCTGTTGCGGCAACTGGTGCCGGAGTACCAGGCGCCAGGCATCGTGTCTTGAGCAGCGGCAGCTCGTGCTCTAGATAAAGCAGTGATGCGCAACATGCATGCGAGCGAGCCGCTTGGCTCAGCGCTTGAGCTAGCCACCCTCGCGATTGCTTCAGTCCAATGAATCACGCTTTCTTGATCTGCCTTGTCGCTCATGCACAACAAAGCCGTTTGTTCCCTCAAGACGAGGCTTGCGCTGCCGTTAATATGCCGTCACACAGTGTTGTGGGCCTGAACTCAGAAGCCAAGGTGTTTACCCGCAATATGCGTTGATTCGTTGACAGTGCTGTGATGGCGTGCTCTAGAATGCGCGAGCGTGCAATTAGGTACGTGTGATTCGCGAATCATTTTTGAGTCTATTTATCCATAACCTTTGTGGAGTTCACCGAATGAAAAAATATGTGATCAAGGCGACCGCTCTGGCGATCGGTGCGCTGGTTGGAGGTAGCGCGTTTGCCGCCATCGACTTCGTCACCGCTGCGCCTGACGTCACGGTTTCGGGCAAGTACGCTTCCGAACTGGACTATTCCGATGCTGGTACCGCGATCGCCGCCCACGCCAACACGACCATGAAGGTCAAGCTTGGTTTCGGCGTTTCGCAAGGTCAGCAGCGTTATGTGCGCGTTGACTTCGGTGGTCTGAAGCTGGCTGCTGCCGCTGCAAATACCGACCTGGTGAACGCTACGGCCGCTTGGCCCGCTGCTAACGTCACCGTTGTGGCTGGTGGTTCGGCTGACGACAGCTTCGTGATCTATCAAATCACCGGCGCTGCTGGTGGTCACGGTGCCTCGGACACCATCGACTACGCCGCTCCGGCTCTGTACACGACCGCAGGTAACGGCGCTTCGCCGACCATCACCTACGCCCTGTACGAAACTGCCGTTGCCGCTGCTAACAACGCCGCAGGTACCTCGCTGTATTCGAAGTCGGGTACGTTCTTCAACTTCGCCTCGGGCGTGAAGATCACTCCTACCGCGTACACGAACACGGCTCTGGTTGCGAACAGCTACAAGAAGTTCGACGTTGTCGGCGGTACGCCCACGACCACCGCTGCCAAGGCTGAAATCGGCAAGCTGACTGTGGCTGCTGCAGCTGGCGTGTCGAAGGCAACTGGCGCTGCTGTTGCTCTGGCCGACGTGTATGCCGCGAACACCAAGATCGTGTTCAAGGGTGACTTCTCGCCCATCGGCGCTGGTGCTGGTGCGACCATTGAATCGGCTGGTTGCGGTGGCGTGATCGCTGGCGGCGCTTCGACCTCGATCTCGACCGACAAGCAGACCGTGACCTGGACGGCTGGCGCTGTTGCCAACCTGGCGTCCCTGGCGCTGTGCTGGGCTACCGACAATACCGTGGCTATCCCTGCACAGACGTTCACGTATGACGTGAACCCTGTGGCGGCCGCTGCCAGCGTGACGGTTGCCGATCCGGCTGCTGCCACGATCGGTACCGTGGTGCGTGATGGTACGGAACTGCAAGCTCCGTTCGCCACCATCCATCCCGACTACCTGTCGCGCGTTGTGCTGACGAGCCAGTACTCGCTGGATGCTGCCTACACCATGTCGGCCATCACCGAAACCGGTGTGACCTGCACGGCTGGCCCGAAGGCTACCGGCACCCTGAAGAAGGGTGAAATGCTGGTTCTGAACGTGTCGGACATCTGCTCGTCGCTGTCGACTGGCACCCGTCTGGCTGTTAAGGCAATCGTCGCTGCTCCGCTGAGCACTGTGCATGGCCTGTACAACGTGATGAACTACGATCAAGTGACCGGCAAGACCAACTCGCTGATCTCTTACCCGATGGTCCGCCCGACCGAGAACTAAGCACATCTTTGTGTGAGTTCGAAAGGGGCGCCGCAAGGCGCCCCTTTTCTTTTGTCCGTGCGGGACAGCGCGGGGATGTATTCGCAGTCATGCCTACAATGCGGGCCGCGGCATGAGCCGCTGATGAACGACTGAACGACTATCGCGAGACCATGCAAGCTTCCTTCGCACTTCGCCATCCCGACTCCACGCGGCCGCGCGCTGGAGGTTTCACTTTGCTCGAGATGCTTGTGGTGCTGGTCATCATCGGCATGCTGGCCGGTCTGGTAGGCCCACGCCTGTTCTCCAAGGTCGAGCAGTCCAAGGTCACGACGGCTGCTACGCAGGCCAAGACCCTGCGCGGCGCGGTGGAGAGCCTGCATCTGGACATCGGTCGTTACCCTACGGCCGAAGAAGGTCTGTCGCTGCTGGCCAAGGCGCCTGCCGACCAGGCCTTGGCCGCACGCTGGCGCGGCCCTTACCTCGATGGCGCCGTGCCTGATGATCCATGGGGCCATCCTTACCAATACGCGCTACCTGGCGCCGATGGCCAGCCCTTTGCGTTGTATTCGCTGGGCGCCGACGGCAAGCGCGGTGGCCAGGGCGATGCGGCCGACGTCGGTGTGCTGCCCGCCGCGCAATAGTCGCCCCGGCGCCGGCGGCGCTGGCTTCACGCTGCTGGAACTGCTGGTGGTGCTGAGCATCGTGGCGATGACGGCGGGCCTGATCCTGCCTTCGACCTCGCGCTGGATCGCTGCAGCGCGCGAGCGCGCCTGGCAGCAGGAGTTGCGGGCGCAGTTGGCGGCGTTGCCGATGCGCGCTTTTCAGTCCGGCGAGCCGTTGGAACTGGATGCTTCAGCCTTGCGCAACTTGCTGTTGGAAAAGAACGACCTGCCGGCCTCGGTGCAACTCGAGTTGTCCGCGCCGCTGCGCTACAGCGCTGCGGGCGTGGCTGTCGGTGCATCGGTGCGGACGCGCGATGCCGACGGTCGGGAACAGGTCTGGACCATCGCCCCGATCACGGGACGGGTGACGCCTTGACGCTCGCCCTCGGAGCCATGCGCCGCACCCGTCGACCGACGTCGGCGGTAGGCTTCGGCTTGCTCGAGGCCATCGTGGCACTGGCGATTCTGGCCGGCACGGGCGCGGCCCTGTTCGCCTGGATTTCGCAGAACCTGCAGGCGGCCGCTCGCATCGAGGCCGAACAGGCGCGCGTGGCCCTGCAACTGGCCGCACAAGGCCTGCTGGCCAGCGTCAATCCCTTCACCGAGCCCGAAGGCTTGCGGCGCCTCGGCGCCACCAGCGTGAGCTGGCGCGCCAGGCTGGTGGCGCCCTTGCGCGCCAGCGTGCCCACCCAGGCCATGGAGCAGACGCGCTGGCGTGTCGGCCTGTATGAGCTGACGGTCACCGCCAAGGATGAGAACACCGCTGCCAGCACCGAGTTCACCCTAATGCAGGCGGGCCTCGAGGCCCTGGGTGCGGCGACGTCCAGGGTGGATCCGCCATGAACCAGCCCATCAACAAGCAAGCCCGCCAGGCCGGCATGACCCTGCTTGAAACCCTGGTCACGCTGGTGATCGTGGCGATGGTGGCCGGCCTGCTGTCCGAAGGCCTGTTCCAGATTGGCCGCATCGAGCAGCGCCTGGGTGGCGCGCAATTGCAGGCCCAGGTGGAGCGCCTGCACGCGATCTGGGTGCAGCAGGCGCTGGAGGGGCTGATGCCCGGCGTCAAAGACAGCCCGGAGCGCTTCCGCGGCGCGGCGCGCGAACTCGCGGGGCTCAGCACCCAGTTGCCGGAAGCACAGGCCCTGGGCCCCCAGCCCATGCGTTTGCGCCTGCGCTTTTCGCCCGATGCCGGCGTGACCGAATTGCTGCTGAGCTTTGGCCTGGACGGCCACCTATCGCCGCCGCAGGAAGAAACGGTGCTGGCCCAATGGCCGGGCGACCGCGGCGCACTGCGCTACCAGGACCCTGCGGGCGCCTGGCTGGCCCAATGGCCACCGGCCCTGGATGGTGGTGCTGCCCTGCCGCCCAGCGCGCTGCCGCAGGCCATCGCGCTGGACCGGGGCGAGGGACAGGGCCTGCTGCTGGTGGCGCGCCCGGCGGCGCGCGCCGAAGCGCTGGGGCAGCGCATCGATGTGGAGAAGCTGCCATGAGCGGCGGCGTTTATGTGTTGCATGGCCGTGCTCTGCGCCGCGGCCCAGGCCGGCAGGCACTCAGCCCCAGAGGCGGAGGCCTTCACTGCGTTCAGGCTGCCCTCATCGCTGCCTTGCCGCAAGCATGCGGCAAGGCCTTCGCCAGGCATTCGGAAGCCCGCAGGGGCTTCCGAAGTCCGGGCTCAGCTCACCAAACCGGCACTCGCGCAGAACTCGCCCTCGCACCCCTGCGGGCCGTTGTCCGCCTGCGGCGGCCAACTGTGCTCGGTGCTCAAACAAGCTGCGCTCGACGCATCGCCTGGAGCGATGCGCAACCCGGTTTGGCTCCGCGGCTCGGCACCGCCAATGGGGCCTCGCACCTACCGGCCTGGGCCGCTCGAAGCACGCCCGTGGCACGAGGGGCGCGCTCGACCAGTGGTGTTGGCAAAGCACTGGGCGGGTGGTTGCGAAGGCCCTTTGCGCTGCCGAGGCGCGCAGGGGCTTGCGGCCGCGCGCGTACCCGCGCGCCACAAGCACTGGATTGGCGCACTTTGTTTGAACGAAGCGAGCCGCAGGTGAGCGAAGAGAGTTGTGCGCCAGGCCGCAAGGGCCGAGCACCGCAGGGGAGCCCGAGCGCCGCGAGGGCCTGCGCAGCCGGGCCGCAGCGGCCACCCGCCCAGTGCTTCGCCGCCCGCCCAATTCCTGCCATGCGATGACGCGCCAACACAAACCCCGAGCCGGCCAACGCGGCTACGTGCTGCTGTTCGTGACGGTGGCACTGACGGTGATCGCCATCGTGGCGGCGCGCTTTGCCCTTCGCATCGACGGCCTGCGCGCCCAGGCGCTCACCATGCAGCACTATGCCGACGCCAGCCTGCAGGCCGAGAGCGCCAAGGCCCAGGCGCTGTACTGGCTCAGCACCCGGCAGATGGGCCTGGCCTCGGCCGGCTTCATGGACGAGCAGCCCTTGGCGCTGGATGGCAGGCTCTACCAGACCGCGCAGGGCGCGCTGCTGCGCGTGCAGGACGAGCGTGGCCTGCTCTCGCTCAATGCACCCGACCGCGAGCTGTTCCCGCAGCTGCTCATCAACGCCGGTGCCTCGGCCCAGGATGCCGCCAGCATGCTGGATGTGCTGGAGGACTATGCCGATGCCGACAGCCTGAAGCGCCTGAACGGCGCCGAGGCAGCCGACTACCGCGCCGCTGGTCTGCCCGGGCCGCGGAATGACTGGATCCTCTCGGTGGGCGAGCTGGGCCGCATGCCGGTGTGGCAGCGCTCGGCCGAGCTGCGTGCCCGCCTGGATCCCTGGCTGGGCGTGCGGCGCGACCAATTATTCAACCCCAATACTGCGCCCTTAAGTTTGCTGAAGAGTATCTGGCCCAAGGTTTCGGCGCAGCAATGGGAGTTATTTGAAACTCTTCGAACGCGCGCGCCATTTGCCGACGCCGCCGCGGCCACCGCTGCCACGGGTATCCCGTTCACGGGCGACAAGCTGCTGTTCCACGCCAGCAACGCCCTGCGCCTGCAGCTCTGGGCCCCCGGGATGCCGCAAGCGCTTGAGTACAATCTTTTGATTCTTCCGACGGGGGCCACAGCGCCCTGGCTGATCCATGAGGTCCGCCAGTCCAACCGTCTTGCACCCACCGATGCCACGATTCCCGTTGCGAAATTTCCTGTCCCAAGCCAGGCCGTCGCCCAGCCCCGAGCGCTCGCCCAGCCTGCGCCGTGAGGGCCTGAGCCGGCCTGCCGGGGCGAGTGCGCGTGCGCCGGTGCTGCTGGCGCGCAGCCTGCTGCGGCACCGTGCCTTCAGCTTAGGCGGCCTGCCGGCGGCGGACCGCGTCGGTGCGCTGCAGGCGCAGTTGCTGGCCTGGCAACCCTTTGTCGACAGCCTGGTGCTGGTGGACCTGCATGGCGAGCAGGCTCAGGCCTATGCGCTGCCGCGCGAGTTGGTGAGCAGCGCTGGCACAAAGTTCGAGTTGAAGCCGGAGCTGCTGTGGCCCGAGAGCCTGTGTCACGCGGCCCTGCCCGATGGACTGCACCTGCTGCAGTGCATGGAGGGTGTGGAGGGCCAGTGCTGGCAGGGCGGCGTGCTGCTGGCCAGCCGCTGGTGGGTCGCCGTGCCCAGCCTGGCGGACTGGCAGGCCTTTGCACGCCAGAGCCGTGCGCCGGCTTCGTCCCAAACCGCTGCGGCCGTGCCTGAGGTACAGGCGCTGCCCTGGCAGCGACCCTTGCGCCAGCCGCGTCCGGCCGAACAGCTGGGCCGTGCGGCCGCCGGCCAGGAGCGCCTGCTGGTGGGCGCCGGGGCGCTGTTGCTGCTGGTGTTCAGCAGCATGACGGCGCGCGCCGCCTGGGATGCCTACCAGGCGCGCGAGCAGGCACAGTCGGCGGTGGCCCAGCTCAGGCAAGACGTGACCCCCTTGCTGGCCGCGCGCGACAAGGCCCTTGCCGCTGCCGACCAGAGCGCGGCGCTGCTGGCGCAGCTGCGCGCGCCGCGGCCGCTGGAGGTGCTGGAGGAATTGGGCCGCCTGCTGCCCAAGGGCAGCACGGTGAAGGAGTTCGATCTCAACCAGCTGACGGTGCGCGTGGCGCTGGAGCTGCCTGCCGAGGTCTCGCGTGCCCAGGTCATCACCGGGCTGGAGTCGGGGGCCTGGTTCACCCAGATCAGCGAGGTCAAGGACGGCGGTGTGGGTGGAGGTGGCGTGCGCAGCGGCATCAGCCTGGAGATGAAGCTCGCCGCGGCCCAGCCACCGGCACGCCAGCAACAACAGGGCGCCGACGCGGGGCTGAGCCGCGGCGCTGCCGACATGCCCGCGCCCCCGCCGGGCATCGATGTGCAAGTGCCCACGCCCAAGCAGCCCGGAGCGAAAAAAACATGAGCGTCGTGCTCGATCAAGCCGGCAATAGCAGCGGCGCGCCATCCTGGTTGCAGGCCATGCAGCAGGCGCGTGGCGAATGGCGCGCCAACACGCGCCTGCGCTGGGGCGTATGGGCCATCCTGGCGATCTTCTGGCTCTGGTTATCCCTGCTGGCGCAGGACCAGGCCATGGCCTGGCGCGGCGAGGCCGACGAGGCGCGCGCCGAGCTGCAACGGCTGCGCCCGTTGCAGAGTGGCGGTGCCATCTGGACCCAGCGCGCCGAGGACGCGCGCAAGCATCTGGAGGCCGCGCGCAGCATGCTCTGGAGCGGCTCCAGCCAGGGTCTGGTGGAGGCCGCATTGCAGGACACCTTGCGTGCCTGGGCCGAGAAGTCAGGCCTGCCGGTGCGTGAGCTCGCCATCATGGGCGCGGGTGAGCGGGCCGGCAGTCAGCTGGCGGTGCGCGCGCGCCTGGTAGTGGACATGAACAACCGCCTGGCCCTGATGGGCCTGCTGGCCGAGCTGGGCCGCTCGCCCAAGCTGATGCTGGTGGACAGCCTGCGCCTGCGGCCGCTGGCCCAGCCGGCGCGCGCCGAACTGGAAGTGCGCGTGCTGTTCCAGGCCGAGGAGCGCAAGCCATGACGCTCGATGATCTGGGGCCGCGCCAGGCGCTGATGCTGTTCGCCGCCGCCGCGCTGCTGGGCTGGTTTGCGGCACCGCCCGAGGCGCCACCGGCGGAGCTGGTGCAGGCGCGCCGCGATGCCTGGCAACTGGCCAGCCTGCCCGTGCCCGGCGATGCCACGGCGCGCGCGGTGCTGGTGTCCAGTTCACCGCTCTGGGGGCCTGAGGCCAAGCCCGATGCGGCGACGCAAAAGCCGCCCGAAAACATGCGCTGGCGACTCGCCGGCGTGTTCGGCGCCGGCAAGGTGGGCGGCGCCCTGGTGCTGTTCGACGACCCGGCCAAGCAGCCGCAGCGTCTCAAGGTGGGCGAAAAGCTGCCCAGCGGCCATGTCATCGAAGCCGTGGACGGCAATCAGGTCTGCATACGTATTGGAAAAAAGCTGTACCGCTTTGGAGTCGAACAACGTGATTGAAGATCATCAACCGATGCTTTTTTCCAAGCAGCGTGTCGTCCTGCGCCTGCTGGCGCTCAGCGCCGCCCTGGTGGCGGCCGGCTGCGCCGAGCTCAAGGCCCTGGGCCCCTCGGGGCCGATGGCGCCGGTGATGCCCGGCAGCCTGCCCATGCCCGCCTCGGCCGGCAGCAATGCTAACCAGGCGGCCAGCCCCAGCGACAAGCGCGAGCTGAGCATCACGCCGCTGCCCGCGCCACCCGATAGCAAACCTTCCAAGTACTCGGCCTCGCTGGCAGGCCGCGATGCGCAGATCAAGCTCGACGGCAACGCCGGTGGCGAGGAGGTCGCCGCCATCAATCTGCAGCAAGTGCCCCTGCCCACCTTTGTGCAGGTGATCTATGCCGAGATCCTGAAGCGCAACGTCAACATCGACCCTGCGGTGCAGGGCCGCAAGGATCTGGTGACCTTCCGCACCGGGGCCAGCCAGTCGGCCGCCCAGCTCGACAACGCCGTCAAGCTGCTGCTGAAGAGCTATGGCATTGCGGCCATCGACGTGGGCGGTCTGGTGCGTGTGCTGCCCGACAACGCCCAGCTCGGCAATCTGCCCGAGATCCGCCGCGGCGAGGCCCTGCCGGATACGCCGCTGCCGCTGCGCCCGGTGTTCCAGATGGTGGAGCTGAGCGTGGTGCGCCAGACCGATGTGGTGGGCTGGCTCAAGACCCTGTTCGGCTCGCGCATCACGGTGCAGGAAGACATCGGCCGCAATGCCCTGCTGCTGAGTGGCACACCCGACAATATGCAGGCCGCGCTGGAGGCCCTGCGCGTGCTGGACCAGCCCCTGATGGCGGGCCGCAAGAGCGTGGCGCTCTCGCCCGCCTATTGGTCGGCCGACGATCTGGCCAAGCGCCTCAACGAGGTGCTGACCACCCAGGGCTATGCGGTGGCGCCGCTCGGCCAACTGGGCCAGCAGGGTGGCGTGCGCTACCCGGTGGTGCTGTTGCCGGTGGCCGGCACGAATGCGATCTATGTATTCGCCGCCAACGACGAGGTGCTCAACCACGTGACCAGCTGGGCCCGTACGCTGGACCGGCCCAACGAGCGCGGCATTGGCCGCAACTACTTCACCTATGCGGTCAAGCACAAGGACGCCAGCGTGCTGGCCAAGACGCTGGAGCAGCTGCTGACCGGCTCGCGCCTGCGCAGCAGTGCCACGGCCACGCCGGCTGCTGGCGGAGCACAGGCCGCCGCCAGCAGCAGCGGCTCCAGCTCGGTGGTGGTGGACCAATCCACCAACACGCTGATCTTTCAGGTCGACGCTGATTCCTACTCGCAGATCGCGGCGCTGCTGCAGACCCTGGATCGCCCTGCCAAGGGCGCGCTGATCGAGGTCACCGTGGCCGAGCTGACGGTGGACGAGAAGAACCAGATGGGCGTGGAGTGGCTGTTCAGCCGCGATGTGGGCAATGGCCGCTACGTCAACGGCGGCACCATCGGCGGCACCGGCATCGGCAGCAGCGGCTTCAATCTGAAGGTGCTGGATGCTGCGGGCCTGGTGCATGCTGCCTTGAATGCGCTGGCCTCCAACAACCAGGCGACGATTCTCTCCAGCCCGCGCGTGCTGGCCCGCAATGGCGAGCAGGCGACCATCCAGGTGGGCCAGGAAGTGCCCATCATCACCAGCCAGCAGACCACCACCGGCACCGTGACCCTGCCGGGCCAGACCGGCGTGCTGCAGACCGTGCAGTACCGCAACACCGGCGTGATCCTCAAGGTCAAACCGGTGATCCACTCGGGCGACCAGATCGACCTCGAGGTGCAGCAGGAGGTGAGCGCGGCGCAGTCCACCAACACCGGCGTCAACGTCTCGCCCACCTTCAGCACCCGCAAGCTCGAAACCAAGCTGACCCTGCGCAATGGCGCCACCGTGATGATGGGCGGGCTGATCTCCAACAATGCGGGCAAGGGCAATGCCGGCGTGCCCTATCTGAAGGACCTGCCCTTGCTGGGCCAGTTGTTCGGCAGCCAGAACACCACCAACTCCAAGACCGAGCTGGTGGTGCTGATCACGCCCTACATCCTCAATGACAGCCACGACGCCGAGACCATGACCAACGCCTTCCGCAGCATGCTGGGGCCTTGGGCACAGCCTGCCGGGGGTGCCGCGTCCGCGGCGTCGGCACCGGTGGCGACGCCGCCTGCGCTGCCCGCGCCCGCCGCCACGCGCACGCCTCCGGGCAATTGATCCGAAAGCGTCTTCTGCCATGCTGATCGGAGAACTGCTGCAGGCCAAGGGCCTGGTCAAGGCCGCCGAGATCGAGAACGCCCTGCTGGTGCAGGCCAGCAAGGGGGGCAAGCTCGGCGAGGTGCTGGTGCGCCTGGGTGCGGTCTCGACCAGCAGCCTCTACGCCTGCCTGGCCGAGCAGCTCGCCTGCCCCCTGCTGGCCCCGGCCGAGTTCGACGAGGCCGCCGCACGCGCCACCATGGAGCGCCTGCGCATGCCGGCCGGCTGGTGGCTGGACCGCCAGGTGCTGCTGGCCGAGACCGATGTCGGTCTGCAGGTGGCCAGCACCGACCCGCTGGACATCGATGTGCGCGAGGCCCTGGCCGAGGAGCCGCTCGCCGCCGCCCACCATTGGCGCCTGCTGCTGCCCGCCGATGCCGAGGCGCTGGCCCAGCGCCTGCGCCAGCATGCCCAGGGTCAGAGCGGCAGCCTGGACGCGCGCACCCTGCGTGAGCTGGCCGAGGATGCCCCGGTGGTGGCCTTTGTCAACAACACGCTGGCGCAGGCGCTGGAGGCGCGTGCCTCGGACATCCATGTGGAGCCGGGCGAACGCGAATGCACGCTGCGCTTTCGCATCGACGGTGTGCTGCATACCCGTTCGACGATGCCCATGGACCGCTATCCGGCCATCGCCTCGCGCGTCAAGCTGATCGGCGGCCTGGACATTGCCGAGCGCCGCCTGCCGCAGGATGGCCGCATCGGCACGCGCGTGGCGGGGCGCGAGGTGGATATCCGCATCTCCTCCATCCCGGCCGTGCATGGCGAATCGCTGGTGCTGCGCCTGCTGCCCAAGGAACGTGGCGACATCGGCATGCACCGCATCGGCATGGAGCCGGACCATATGGCCCAGTTCCAGGACTGGCTGCAATGGCCTAACGGCCTGGTGCTGGTGACGGGCCCCACCGGCTCGGGCAAGAGCACCACGCTTTACAGCGCGCTCTCGCACATCAACGACGGCGTGCGCAAGCTCATCACGGTGGAAGATCCGGTGGAATTGCGCCTGCCCGGCGTGGTGCAGATCCAGACCCAGGCCGATATCGGCTACACCTTTGCGCGCGCGCTGCGCTCCATCCTGCGCCACGATCCGGACGTCATCATGGTGGGCGAGATCCGCGATCGCGAGACCGCCGAGATCGCCATCCAGGCGGCGCTCACCGGTCACCTGGTGCTCGCCACCCTGCATACCAACGATGCGTTGTCGGCGGTGAACCGCCTGGTCGACATGGGCATCGAGCCCTATCTGGTGGCGGCCGCACTGCGCGCCGTGATGGCGCAGCGTCTGGTGCGGCGCCTGTGCCCCAGCTGCGCCCAGCCGCACAATGATCCGGAACCGCTGGCACAGCGCTGGGCACGCCTGGCGCCGCGCACGCCGGCCGCAGCCAATTTGCCGGCGCAGCCGCAGTGGCTGATGGCCAAGGGCTGCTTGGCCTGCTCGGGCACCGGCTTCCGCGGTCGCGTCGGCATCTATGAGCTGGTGACGGTGACGGCACCGCTGCAACACGAGATCGCGCAGAACGCGCCGATCGAACGCCTGCTGGAGCTGGCCAACCAGGATGGGCGCCGCTCGATGGTGGACGACGGCTTGATCAAGACCTCGCGCGGCCTCAGCACCCTCGACGAAGTGATGCGCGCGGCCAGCGCGCAGGACGAGTAGGCGGCGCCCCATGCAGAGCTTCAAGTACCGCGCCCAGGACGCCTCGGGCCGTGAGGTCAGCGGCCAGCTGGAGGCGGGCAGCGAGGCCGATGCCGCACGCGAACTGCTGCGCCAGGGCCTGCGCCCCTTGCAGCTGCAATCCAGCGCGCCGCCCGCGGCGGCCGCTGTGGCGCTGGGCCGCCAGCGGGCCATCACGGTGGCGGATCGCGTGGTCAGCCTGCGCGAGCTGGGCACGCTGCTGAAGGCCGGCGTGGCGCTGGACGAGGCCCTGGAATCGCTGGCCACCGGCCACGCCGCCAGCGGTGTGGGCGCCAGCATGGCGCGCGCCCTGGCCGATGTGCGTGCCGGGCAGAATCTATTCGACGCGTTGACGGCCAGTGGGCTGGGCCTGCCGGAGCATTTGCTGACCCTGGTGAAGGTGGGCGAGGCGAGCGGCCAACTGGCCGCCGCACTGAGCGACGCAGCCGAACAGCTGGAGCTCTCGCGCCGTACCAGCGCCGAGGTGCGCAGCGCCCTGATCTATCCGACCGTGCTGGTCACCGCCGGCCTGGCCGCGGTGCTGATCATCTTCGTGGGCGTGATCCCGCGCTTTGCGCCGCTGCTGAAGAGCGCGCGCGGCAACGTGCCCGAATTCTCGATGTGGGTGATCGAGACGGCCGTCTTCATGAAGGCCAATCTGCTCTGGCTGGGTCTGGGTGCTGCGGCGCTGCTGATGGGATTGGTGGTGGCGTTCTCGCGCGCAGCCGTGCGTCAGGGCCTGATGGATCGCCTGGCCATGGCCCCGCTGGTGGGGCCCTGGCTGCGCGATGCCGAGGTGGGCCGCTGGGCCACGCTGATGGGCACCATGCTGCGCAACCGCGTGCCCTTGCTGGAGGCGCTGCGCCTGTCCATGGGTGCCACCGGCCTGCGCGATTTCCGCCTGCTGGTGTCTTCGGCGGCGCGCGAGCTGGAGCATGGCCGCAGCCTGTACGAGTGCCTGCGTCACTCGCCCTGGATACCTCCGGCCCGGCTGAATCTGATCAAGGTGGGCGAGCGCTCCGGCACGTTGGACGCCATGCTCAGCTCACTGGGCAGCATGCAGACCGATACGGCGCGTGAGCGTCAGAAGCAGGCGATGGCGCTGATCGAGCCGGTGGCCATCCTGGTGATCGGTGCGGTGATCGGCGTGCTGATGGTCTCAGTGATGATGGCCATCACCAGCATGAACAGCGGCGCCGTGTAAGTCGTCAAAGGGCTGGGTCTCGCCCGGACCCAGGCGTGTGGCACGCGCCTGCATGAAGGCGGCGATCTCGGCCGGCGAGTTCAAGCGACGCTGCGCCAGGGCCGGCACCAGCTCGCGCAGCGAGGTGGTGCTGACCGGGCCATCGAACTGCAAGCCCTTGCCCGCGGCCTGGCTGAACCAGACCATGAAGGGCACATGCTGGGCCCTTTCACTTTTGCCGGCGCTGCCGCTGCCCGGGCCGCGCTGGCGTTCGTAGATGCCGGCCCAGAGCTCCTTCTCGCGCAGCCAATGGTCCGAGGTCAGTACCATGGCCACGTCGCCCTGGGCGGCCTGTAGCGCGTCGCGCAGCTCACCGACCACGGTCTGCAGCAGATCCAGATTGGCCTGGTAGTCGAGCGCCAGGCTTTGCGCGCGGCCGCCCGCCAGCGCGATGGGCGGATGCGGCACGTTCAGATGCAGCCACACGACCTGGTTGCCCGGGTCGGCGAGGGTCTGGCGAGCCTGCGCGCGCAGCGCCGCCAGGGTGGCGCTCCACTGGCGCAGAAAGTCGGAATAGGGGTAGTCGAATTCCTGGCCGCGCTTGACGCTGCGCGTCAGGGCCGCCCACCAGCCGGGGAAGAACTGCACCGGCTCGGCATGGCAGCGCCGCGCGCCGCGCGCGATGGCGCAGTAGTCGTGATAGAAGCCCACCACGCCATAGCCGATGCCGGCCTCGTCCAGGTCGTTGAACAGGCCGGCATGCGCCCGATCAAAGCGTGCGCCGCTGCGGTTTTCCAGATAGCCCGCGCCGCCGCTGTCCAGTGCGCCGAAGCGCCGGCCCTGCAGCATGCCGGGAATGGAGACCAGGGTGTTGGGCCCCGCCGGCATGGCCCGCGTGGCCACAAAGCTCTGTGCCTGCATCTCGCGCAGCGGGCTGCGATCGAACAGGCCCGCGCGTTGCGAAATCTCCAGATCCCATTCGTCCAGCACCAGTACCAGGGTGCGGCGCAGGGTGGGCTGCAGGGTGGCGGGGGCAGGTCTTGCCTCGACAGATTTCATCAGGCTCAGCAGGTAGCCGGGCATGCCGGGCTGCAGCCCAAACATCGAGAGCATCGCCACGGCGGCGGCCGATGCCAGGCGCCATTGCGCTTCCAGTTGCAGGCGCCAGACCGCCAGCGCGGCGCCCAGCACGCAGGCCGTCAGCAGGGCCAGCTTGAGCATGCCGCTGAGCGCCAGGCCGGCGGCGAGCGAGCGGCGAAAGATCTGGAACAGCGCCACGAAGAGCAGGGCCAGCAGGAGGCCTCGGGCCGCGCCGGCCAGCCAGCGCGGACGCCGCGGTTGGTCCAGCACCGCGCCCAGCAGGGCCAAGCCGGCCAGCAGCGCCGCCAGGGCCCAGGCCTCATCGAGGTAGACGCGCGGCGCGAAGGCGAGATAGAGCGAGGAGGTGCTTTGCAGAATGCTCTCGGAGAGCGCGATGGCCGCCAGCGCGGCCAAGCCCAGCAAGGCATAGCGCAGGCCTTGGCGCAGCGGCGAGGCCTCGCTCATCATCGGCGTGTCAGCAGCAGCAACTCGCGTTGCTCGGAGATGCGGATGCTTTGCGTCACGCTGAACCAGGGCGCTGCCGCGGCCACAAAGGCCTCGCGGCTCCAGCCCTCGTAAAGCGCCAGATTCGCCGCGGCGATCTCGATGAAGCGCGGGTCATCGCGCGGCACGAACTCGATCAGCAACTGGCCGCGGCCATCGCGGCAATACCCCGCCACGGTCTCGAACAACTGCGCCAGCGGCAATCGCTCGGTGACGGCCAGGTGATGCACCACCGCCAGCATCAGCACCAGATCGAACTGCTGGTGCAGGCGGGCCGGCAGGTCCAGGGTCTCGGCCAGGCGCCAGCCGGTGGCCGGTGTGGGGCGCGCCATATTCGCGTGCAGGCACTGGATGGGCAGGCGCTCGGCGCGGGCCTGGCGGTGCAGGTCTTCCAGCGCGTTGAGGTCGTCGTCCAGGGCCAGCACCTGCGCCCCTTGGGCCACGGCCAGGCGCGAGAACTCGCCGCTGTTGGCGCCCACGTCCAGCACCTGGGCGTAGGGGCGCGCGGCCAGGATCTGCGCCACCGCGGCACGCTTGGCCTGCAACTCGGCGTCGCCATAGTGGTCGCGGTTGACGGTGTATTCGCTCCAGGTGCTGGTGCCGCGGCAGGCGGCAGCCAGCCGCTCGACGAAGCCACGCAGGTTCTTCAGCAGCCAGGGGGTGCTGTCGGCGGCAGGCCTGCCGCTGCGGGCGGGGCCTGGCTTGTGCTCGGTGTGCGCAATGCGGCGGCGCTCCAGGCGCGCCGGCAGGCGCACGTGCAGCAGCATGGCCAGATTCCACTGCGCATGCCAGGGCACATAGCTGGCCACCTCAGCGGCCTTCAGGCCGTCGCGATGGGCCAGGAAGATGTCGCGCGGGCTGCGGCCCAGCTCGGCCACCGCCAGCAGCGGCAGCACGAAATGGCGCACGAACTGGCCGTAGGCCTCCCAGCCGGGGGCGTCGTCGTCGCGGCGCTGGCGCAACGAGAGCAGGTCGCAAAAGCGCGGCTGCGGTCCATCGAACAGCACGTTGTTGGCGGCGGCGTCCTTGAGGGTCCAGCCCTGCGCCCAGGCGTGCGCCTGGATGTCCAGGGTCAGCAGGGCGGCATCGGCCAGCATGCCCGGCGTCCATTCGAAGGGGTAGCTGGGCCAGCGCACGCGCGCATGCTCCAGCAGCAGACCGCCGCCTTCCAGGGCGGGGTGCTCGGTGGCGGGGATCAGCAGGCCGTCACGGCACAGCGAGGCATAGAGTTCGCTCGCCAGCAGGCTGTGCGTTGCCTCGGCAGCATCGGGGCGTACATGGCGCCATATCCTCGCCCCGTCGTCCTCCACATGGCCGGACGGGTCGCGAAAGCTCAGGCTCATCAGGAACGGTCCCGGCCGAAGCGCCGCTTGATGGCGCGCCAGATTTCCTTGGGGTTGCGCAGGTAGTAGAGCGCGCCCACCGCCGCGGCGATCAGGCCCTGGATGATCAGGTGCGCCGAGCCGCCGTCGATGTACGCATGGGCGAAGCCGGTGGTCGCCATCAGCATCAGCAGGACCAGCAGGGCGTAACGGAAAAAGGGCATGGGGCGCAACTCGAAGGCGGAACGGGTGACCGGACCGGCTTGGCAGGCAAGGCGATCCAGGGGCCGCATATTACCAGCCGGGCCTGCGCCGACCCGGGGCAGGGCGGCCTCGTACAATCCGCGGCCTTTGCGCATCCAACCTCTTACTCCCCGCTGCACCGGCCCTGGCTGCCGGTGCCTGGCCCCATTGTCTTGAAGCTCGCCCGGCATACCTTTTTCAACCTGCTCGGCCTGGGTGCGCCCCTGCTGTTCGCGCTGGTGTCCATCCCGGTGCTGGTGCGGGTGCTGGGGCCCGAGCGCTTCGGCCTGCTGACGCTGATCTGGGCGGTGACCAGCTATTTCGGCCTGTTCGATCTGGGTCTGGGTCGGGCGCTGACCCAGCAGTTGGCGATCACCCTGGACCGCAAGGAGGACGGGCAAGTGGGCCCTCTGAGCGCCACGGCGCTCGCCTTGATGGCCGCGCTGGGCCTGGTGGGTGGCGCGCTGATGATGGCCTTGGCACCCTGGGGTGTGGACCTGATCAAGCAGCTGCCCGATCGCCAGGAGGCCATCAACGCCACGCTGGTGATGGGCCTGGCGATGCCCTTCATCGTGCTCACCGCCGGGCTGCGCGGCATGCTGGAGGCTTGCCATGCCTTCGAGGTGCTGAATTACATCCGCCTGCCCATGGGCTTGTGGACCTTCGTCGGGCCCTGGCTGGTGGTGCTGTGGCGTGGCCCCGACCTGTTCACCATTACCGTGGCCCTGGCCGCTGGGCGGGTGTTGGCCTGCGCTGTGCATGGTTGGCTGGCCTGGCGCGCGCTGCCGCAGCTGCGTGGCCGCCTGCGCCTGCAGCGCGCCTGGCTGCGCCCCTTGCTGGTATCGGGCGGCTGGCTCACGCTCAGCAATCTGGTGAGCCCCTTCATGGGCTATGTGGACCGTTTCGTGATCGGTGCGAGCGTGTCCGCCGCCGCGGTGGCCTTTTATGCCACGCCGCAGGAAATCGTCACCAAGCTCTGGATCATCCCGGGCGCGCTGACGGCGGTGCTGTTCCCCGCCTTTGCCGCCCAGGTGGCCAAGCAGGATGGCTCGGCCTGGGGCCTGTTCGATCGCGCCGTGGCCACGCTGTTCGTGGTGCTCCTGCCCATCACCGCGGCGCTGGCCCTGTTCGCGCACGAGCTGCTGGGCTGGTGGATAGGGCCCGAGTTCGCGCGTCAGAGCGGCCCCATCCTGCAGGTGTTTGCGCTTGGCATCCTGATCAACTGCCTGGCCCATGTGCCGCTCACCTGGCTGCATGGCGCCGGCCACTTCCGTGCGCCGGCCCTGCTGCATTGCGCCGAGCTGCCGCTGTTTGTGCTGGCCCTGTGGCTGCTGAGCGCACGCTGGGGCCTGATGGGGGCAGCGCTGGCCTGGTTGCTGCGCATGCTGCTGGACTCTGCGGCCCTGTTTGCGCTGGTGTGGCGTGAGCGCGGCGGCGCCGCGGGTGCGGCCGCAAAGCATGGCATGCTCGTGCCGGCCGCGCTGGCGCTACTGGCTTTTGCCGGCCTGGGCCTGGGCAGCGCAGCCTGGCGCGCGGCCTGGCTGCTGATGGTGCTGGCCGCTGCCGCGACAATGGCGGCGTCGCTCTACCGCGCATCACGCCCTTCCCATTGAAGCTCCCGCCGATGAATCCCACGCCGCTCGTCAGCATCATCACCCCGGTCTACAACCAGGCCGAGTACCTGGCCGCGACCATGCAGAGCGTGCTGGCGCAGGACTATCCGGCGCTGGAATACATCGTCATCGACGATGGTTCCAGCGACGACTCGCTGGCGCTGGCGCAGCGCCTGGCCGACGCGCATCCCGGGCGGGTCACCGTGCTGACGCAGGCCAACGCCGGTCAGGCCGCCACCCTCAACCGCGGCTGGGGGCTGGCGCGCGGCGAGGTCCTGGCCTATCTCAGCTCGGACGACTGCCTCTGCCCGGGCGCCGTCACGGCCATGGTGCAGGCCCTGCAGGCGCGCCCCGCGGCGCCGGTGGTCTATTGCGATTTCTGGCTCATCGATGCGCAGGGCCGGCGCCTGCGCGAGGTGCAGACCGAGGACTTCAGTGCCGAGCGCCTGGCGGTGGACCTGGTCTGCCAGCCCGGCCCCGGCGCCTTCTTCCGCCGCAGCCTGTTCGATCGGACGGGCGGCTGGAACGCGGCGCTGCGCCAGGTGCCCGATTTCGAATTCTGGCTGCGCGCCGTCAACCAGGGCGACTTCGTGCGCGTACCGCAATGCCTGGCCGAATACCGCATCCACGAGGGCTCGGCCTCGTTCCGCGTCATGCCCGTGGCGCGGGCCGAGGAGATCATCGGCGTGGTGAGCGGCTTCTGGGACGCACGCGCCCAGCAGCAGGGCCGGGCGCGCTCGATGGCCAAGGCGCTCAGCATCGCTGCCAAGAACCATGCGCAGTCCGGCCGTGTGTTCCCGGCGCTGCGGCGTTTTGCGCAGGCACTGGGCCAGCGCCCGGCGCTGGCGCTCGAGCTCGCCATGTGGCGGCAGTTGCTGGTGGGTTTTCTGCGCCGGCTCTACTACCAATTCAAAACGCGGCTGGCTTCCTGATATGCCTGATCAACGCATGCGAGGGCAGCGCCCGTGAGCCAGAGCGAACTCTCCGCAACACCGCGGCCGGTGCCCATGCCCCTGAGCGGGCGGCGCGATCCCCTCGTGCTGCCGCTGCTGATGCTGCTGGCCCTGGTGTTCGCCGTGCATGCCAGCCTGCGCGGCCTGCGGTCGGACTACGACGCCGCTGCCTACGCCAACTGGTTCGAGCTGATCTCCAAGTTCAGCCCGGCTGAATTTTGGCGTGCGCTGCAGGAGTCGAATGTCTATTTCCAGGGCGATCTGTTCTTCAGCTTCGAGATTGGCTTTGCCGTCCTGAGCTTCCTGATCACACGGGTGGTGGGCAGCGTCGAGGGCTTCTTCTTCGTGCTGACGCTGCTGGGCCTGGCGACCAAGCTGCTGGCAATACAGCGCAGTTGCCCGCGGCCCGGCTGGGCTCTGCTGTGGTACTTCAGCTGGTACTACCTGCTGCTGGAAATGACGACCCAGCGCGCGGGCTTGGCGGCGTCGCTGGTGCTGATGGGTTTTCCGGCGCTGTTTGCCGGGCGCTACTGGCGCTTCCTGCTGTTCACGCTGGCGGCGGGCCTGTTCCATGTCTCCGCGGTGATGGCGCTGATGCTGGTGCCGTTGCGCTGGCGCCCCTTCGGCCCCAAGGGCCTGCTGCTGCTGATGCTGCTTGGGTTCGCGCTCAGCGCAATGTCGCTGCTGCCGCTGGTGGAGCTGGTGGGTCAGTTCAACGACAAGATCGCCGAGTACTACAAGCTCTTCATGGAGGTCGGCTTCTACGAGTCGGTCAATAAGTTCAATGTGGTGGTGCTGCTGCGCCTGCTGCTGCTGGCGATCGGCATCTTCGGCGCGAGTGCCGAGTTCAAGACGCTGCCGGGCTACGCGTTGGCGGTGAACATCTTCGCGGCCTCGATCTTCTTTTACTACGCCTTCGCGTCGTTCCCCTTGGTCGGCGGGCGCGTGTACGAATTCCTGGGTGTGTTCCAGATCTATTTCATCGGCTACTACGCCCAGATCTTCCGGCGCAACCTGCTGGCCATGGGCTTGCTGATCCTGGTGCTGCTGATGCAGTTCTATGCCCTGGTGTTCCATGTCAAGTTCGTCGATTTCTTCTACTTCATCGGCAACTCGTACAACATCGAGACACAGCATCGCAAGTGAGGCCCCGAACAGCATGAACAGACAGATGGAGGAAGCCAAGTGAAGGAAGAGATCGTCCAACTGATCGTTGCGCGCCTGACGCGCGATGCCGAGCCACTGGCCGCGGCCTTCCAGGCCTCGCGCAGCGAGGTGGGCGTGCGCTACTGTTGCGTCGACGATCTGTTGCCCGAGGAGCTGGCCCGCCGCATTCATGAGCGCTTTCCCAAGCCCGAGGCGATGCGCCTGATGGACAGCTTCCGCGAGAAGAAATACACCAGCAAGAGCTTCGACAAGTTCGACCCGCTGCTGGCCGACATCACCTTTGCGGTGCAGGATCCGCGCGTGCTGGCGGTGGTGGAACGCATCACCGGCATCCAGCAGCAGATCCCCGATGCCAGCCTCTACGCCGGCGGGCTGAGCGCGATGACGCAGGGCCACTTCCTCGGGCCCCATATCGACAACTCGCACGAAGCCTCGCGCCAGTACTACCGCACCCTCAATCTGCTGTACTACGTGTCGCCCGACTGGTCGCTGGAGAACGGCGGCAATCTGGAACTGTGGGACCGGCAGGTGCGCCAGCGCGCCACCATCGTCAGCAAGTTCAATCGCCTGGCGTTGATGGAGACCACGCCGACGTCCTGGCATTCGGTCAGCAAGGTCGCGGTGGACCGTACGCGTTGCTGCGTGTCCAACTACTACTTCTCGCCGCGTTCGCCCACCGGCAGCGACTATTTCAACGTCACCTCCTTCAGCGCCTGGCCGAACCAGCCGGTGCGCCGCGCGCTGGCGCGCCTGGACAACGGCCTGCGCCAGGCGGTGCGCTGGCTGGCACCGCAGGGCCTGGGCAAGAAGGACGTCTACGAAGGACCCAAGCAGTGAATTTCGACAGCGCCCGCGGGCGCTTGCTGCTGTATGCGCCGAATGTGCATACGGGTGGCGGTTTCGTGCTTCTGAAGAGCCTGCTGCAGGCCTGGCCGGCCGAGCGTCGCCTGGTGGCCTGGTTAGACGAGCGTGCCCGTGCGCAGCTGCCGCTGCCCGAGGGCGCGCAGGTTCACTGGGTGCGGGCCGCGCCGGCCTCGCGCCTGGGTGCCGAGTTTGCGCTCGCGCGCGCGGGCCAGCCGGGCGATCGCGTGCTGTGTTTCCACGGCCTGCCGCCGCTGTTGCGCAACCGCGCCTCGGTGCAGGTGTTCCAGCAGAACCGCAATTACCTCGGCCAGGTGCCGCTTTCGGCCTTTGCCTGGCGCACCCGCCAGCGCCTGCGCTTCGAACAGGCAGTGAGCCGCTGGCGCCGCCACCTGGTGGATGCCTACTGGGTGCAGACCGAGTCGATGGCGCGGGCTTTGCAGGACTGGTGGGGCGAGGGCCAGGTGGCACCGGTGCGCGTGCTGCCCTTTGTGCCGACATTCGCACCCGCACTGCCTGAGCCAGCGCGGGGCGCGCTGCAGCCCTGGGACTTCGTCTATGTGGCCGATGGCGAGGCGCACAAGAACCACCGGCGCCTGGTGGAGGCCTGGGTGCTGCTGGCGCAGCAGGGTTTCAAGCCCAGCCTGGCGCTGACGCTGTCGGCGCGCGATGGCGCGCTGAATGCATGGCTGGACCAGCAGGTGGCCACGCATGGCCTGGCCATCCGCAATCTGGGCCAGATGGACCACCAGGCTGTGCTGATGCTCTATGGCCAGGCGCGCGCGCTGGTGTTCCCCTCCCTGGGCGAGTCCTTCGGCCTGCCGTTGATCGAGGCCAAGGCCATGGGCCTGCCCATCCTGGCCGCCGAGTTCGACTTTGTGCGCGATGTCTGTGAGCCCGCCCAGACCTTCGACCCGCACTCGGCCGTGTCGATCGCGCGCGCGCTGCGACGCTTCCTGCAGCAGGCCGAAGCGCCGCGAACGCCGGCCACGGCCAGCGAGTTCCTTGCACGGCTGCTGGACGGGGCCGCATGAAGGTGCTGCTGCTGAGCCAGCACTTCTGGCCCGAGTCCTTCCGCATCAACGAGGTGGCGCAGTCCCTGGTGGAGCAGGGTTGCGAGGTGACGGTGCTGACCGGCAAGCCCAACTATCCCGAGGGTCAGGTCTTTCCCGGCTACCGGGTGGGCGGCGTGCAGCGCGAGCGCCACGAGGGCTACGAGATCGTGCGTGTGCCCCTGCTGCCACGCGGCCAGGGTGGGGCGCGCAAGCTGGTGCTCAACTACCTGTCCTTTCTTTGCTGCGCCAGCGTGTTGGGGCCCTGGGCCCTGCGCGGTCAGCGCTTCGACGTGATCTTCGTCTACGGCACCTCGCCGATCCTGCAGGCGATTGCGGCCATCGTGCTGAAGTGGATCAAGCGGGCCGCGCTGGTGACCTGGGTGCAGGATCTATGGCCCGACAGCCTGCAGATCACCGGCTTTGTGAAGAACCCGCGCCTGCTGGCCGCGGTGGCCGTGGTGGTGCGCTGGATCTACCGGCGCAACGATCTGCTGCTGGTGCAGTCCGAGGCGTTCGTGGCCCCGGTGCAGCGCATGGCCGGCGGCACGCCGGTGGCGGTGCACCACAACCCGGGCGACCGCGCGCTCAGCGCCAGCGGCAGCGCCGCGCTGAGTTTCAAGCCGGGCCTGTTCCACATCGTGTTCGCCGGCAATCTGGGCACGGTGCAGGCGCTGGAGACGGTGCTCGATGCGGCCGAGCTGCTGGGGCCGGACAGCGGCATCCACTGGCACATCATCGGCAGCGGTGCCCGTGGTGCCTGGCTGGCCGAGCAGGTACGGGCCCGCGGCCTCGGCCAGGTGACGTTGCCGGGTCGTTTCGAGCCGGCGCAGATGCCTGCCATCTTTGCCCAGGCCGATGCCTTGCTGGTGAGCCTGATCGGGGGCGAGGCGATGAGCCAGACCATTCCGAGCAAAATACAGGCCTATTTGGCGGCCGGCCGGCCGCTACTGGCCTCGATGGACGGGGAGGGCGCGCGGGTCGTGAACGAGGCGGGTGCGGGCCTCAGCAGTCCGGCGCAGGACGCAGCGGCGCTGGCCGTGGCGGCGCGCCGCCTGCAGGCGATGAGCCCGGCCGAGCGCGCCGCCATGGGCCGGGCGGGCCAGCGCTACTTTGACGAATATTTTGAGCCGGCGAGGCTGGCGCGGGCCCTGCGTGCACAGTTCGAGCGCGCAAGAGCCGGGCATGAAAGAAGCAGTGAATGACAAGCAATGATGTGAACAAGCCCTCGGGTAAACGCCGCCTGCTGGTGCTTGGCGCCAGCGGCATGCTGGGCAATGCGGTGCTGCGCTGGTTCGAGCAGGACGGCGGCGTCCAGGTGTTCGGCTCGGTGCGCAGCCTGGGCAGCGTGAAGGGCCTTCAGGCCAAGGCGCCGGGCGCGCGGTTCGTGCCGGGCGTGGACGTCGAGAGCCTGGACAGCCTGACGCGCCTGTTCGCCCAGGTGCGGCCGGACCTGGTGGTGAACTGCATCGGCGTGGTCAAGCAACTGGCCGAGGCGGATGACCCGCTCACCGCCATTCCTATCAATGCGCTGCTGCCGCATCGGCTGGCGCGCTTGTGCCAGGTGGCCGGCGCACGCCTCATCCATGTGAGCACCGACTGCGTGTTCTCGGGTGCGCGTGGCGGCTATGTGGAGAGCGACGCCTCGGATGCCTACGACCTCTATGGCCGCAGCAAGCTGATGGGCGAGGTGGACTACGAGAACGCCATCACCCTGCGCACCTCCATCATCGGTCATGAGCTGGCCAGCGCCCATGGCCTGGTGGGCTGGTTCCTGGCGCAGCAGGGGCCGGTGCGCGGCTTCACCAAGGCGGTCTTCTCCGGCCTGCCCACGGTGGAGCTGGCACGCGTGATCCAGCAGCATGTGATCCCGCACCCCGAACTGCACGGCACCTATCACGTCTCGGCGGCGCCCATCAACAAGTACGAGCTGCTCAAGCTGGTGGCCGCCGCCTATGGCCGCAGCAATGAGATCGCAGCGGACGACAAGCTCGTGATCGACCGCTCGCTCAATTCCGAACGCTTCCGCGCCGCCACCGGCTATGTGCCGCCGAGCTGGCCGGAGCTGGTGCAGCGCATGCGCGACTTCGCCTAAGCCTTTCTAAGACTTCGAGAGTTCCATTCCATGTTCAAAGACAAAGTCCTGCTCATCACCGGTGGCACCGGCAGTTTCGGCAACGCGGTGCTGCAGCGCTTCCTGAAGTCCGACTTCGCCGAGATCCGCATCTTCAGCCGCGACGAGAAGAAGCAGGAGGACATGCGCATTGCGCTGAAGAGCGACAAGGTGAAGTTCTACATCGGCGATGTGCGCGACTACGACAGCGTGCACGACGCGCTCAATGGCGTGGACTATGTGTTCCATGCCGCCGCGCTCAAGCAGGTGCCGTCCTGCGAGTTCTACCCGATGGAAGCGGTGAAGACGAATGTGATCGGCGCCGAGAACGTCATGCGTGCGGCCATCGCGCAAGGCGTCAGCCGTGTGGTGGTGCTGTCCACCGACAAGGCGGTCTATCCCATCAACGCCATGGGCATGTCCAAGGCCATGATGGAAAAGGTGATGGTGGCCAAGTCGCGCCTTTGTGACCCCAGCAAGACCGTGCTCTCGGCCACGCGCTATGGCAATGTGATGGCCTCGCGCGGCTCGGTGATCCCGCTGTTCCTGCAGCAGCTGCAGGACGGCAAGGCACTCACCATCACCGACCCGGCGATGACGCGCTTCCTGATGTCGCTGGAGGAGTCGGTGGATCTGGTGCTGTACGCCTTCGAGCATGCCCGCCCGGGCGACATCTTTGTGCAGAAGGCGCCGGCCTCCACGGTGGGCGATCTGGCCGAGGCGATGCGCCAGCTGCTGAAGCTTGAGAACGAGATCAAGATCATCGGCACGCGGCATGGCGAGAAGCTGTACGAGTCGCTGGTCTCGCGCGAGGAGATGGCGCGCTCGGAGGACCTGGGCGGCTATTACCGCATCCCGGCCGACTCGCGCGACCTCAACTACGCCAAGTACTTTGTGGAGGGCGAGACGGCCATCTCCAGCATCGACGACTACACCTCGCACAACACCAAGCGCCTGACGGTGGACGAGGTCAAGCAGGTGCTGCTGCAGCTGGACCTCATCAAGGAGGCCCTGCATGCTTAAGGTCATGACCGTGGTCGGCACGCGGCCCGAGATCATCCGGCTCTCGCGCGTGATGGCGCAGCTGGACCGGCATTGCGAGCATGTGCTGGTGCATACGGGCCAGAACTACGACTACGAGCTCAACGAGGTGTTCTTCAGCGATCTGGGCATACGCAAGCCCGATCACTTCCTGGAGGCCGCCGGCGCCACCGCGGCCGAGACGATTGCCCAGGTGATCATGAATGTGGACAAGGTGCTGGAGCAGACGCAGCCGGATGCCTTGCTGATCCTGGGCGACACCAACAGCTGCCTGGCCGCGATTGCCGCCAAGCGCCGCAAGGTGCCGATCTTTCATATGGAGGCCGGCAACCGCTGCTTCGATTTCCGCGTGCCCGAGGAGATCAACCGCCGCATCGTTGATCACACCTCGGACATCAACCTCACCTACAGCCAGATCGCGCGCGACTACCTGCTGCGCGAGAACCTGCCGCCCGACCAGGTGATCTGCACCGGCAGCCCGATGCGCGAGGTGATCGAGCATTACCGCCCCGGCATCGAGGCTTCGGACGTGCTGGCGCGCCAGGGCCTCACGGCCGGCAAGTACTTCGTCGTCAGCTCGCACCGCGAGGAAAACGTCGACTCGCCCGAGAACCTGCAGCGCCTGCTGCAGATCATGAACACCCTGGCCGAGCGTTACCAGGAGCCGGTGATCGTCTCCACCCACCCGCGCACGCGCAAGCGCCTGGAGACGCTGCTGGCCCAGCAGCCCATGCATGCGCTGGTGAACTTCATGAAGCCCTTCGGCTTCCTGGACTACATCAAGCTGCAGAGCGGCGCGCGCGCCGTGCTCTCGGACAGCGGCACCATCACCGAGGAATCGTCCATCCTCAACTTCCCGGCCCTGAACCTGCGTGAGGTGCACGAGCGGCCCGAAGGTTTTGAGGAGGCGGCGGTGATGATGGTGGGCCTGGACGTGGCGCGCGTGCTCGATGGCCTGGCCATCCTGGCGACCCAGCCGCGCGGCGACGAACGCCTGCTGCGCCTGGTGAACGACTACGCGCCCGCCAATGTCTCCGACAAGGTGCTACGCATCATCGTCAGCTACACCGGTTTCGTGAACCGCAAGGTCTGGCGCAAGCCCGGCGCCTGAGCTCAGGGTTATCGACCTTGCCGGCCGCTAGAATCGCGCCCAGTTTTCCGCCGAGCCTGGCTCGGCCCTGCCTATCCGCACCGGCGGCTGGCCTACGACGCTTTGTGCCCATGACCTCACCACTTCGCAGTGCCTTTGCCTTCACCGCCCGTCGCTGGACGGGTTTGCTGTCAATGCTCCTGCTGGCGGCCGTGCTGCAGGAACCCGCGCTGGCGCAGGCCATCCCGGGCATCTCCAACGACCAGCTGCCCACCTCGGGCGGGCCGGTGCGGCTGAGCCAGCCACTCTCGCAGAAGAAGAATGGCGAGAAGGATCGCAGTGGCAAGGACGGCAGCCGCAACGATCGCCGTGATGCCGATCAGGACTGGGTCAAGCCCGTCTACAAGCCCAGCGAGTTCGAGCTGTTTGTGCGCCAGCTGGCTGGCATCACCAAGGTGCAGGGCGAGCGTCTGGACGACGAAGGGCGCGATGCCTTGCGTCGTTTCGGTGCCGACCTGGTGACCGGCCGCAACTTTGACACCGAGGCCGCCACCGAAGGCGCCAGCCTGGTGCCCGACGACTATCTGCTCGGCCCGGGCGACGAGGTGATGATCAATCTCTGGGGCTCGGTGGAAGCCAATCTGCGCCTGGAAATCGATCGCAGCGGCCGCATCGCGATCCCGCGCGTGGGCATGGTCTCGCTCACCGGCGTGCGCTACGCCGACCTGCGCCAGGTGATCTCGCAACGCGTGGCGGCCCAGTTCCGCAATTTCGACCTGTCGGTGGCCCTGGGCCAGGTGCGCGCCGTGCGCATCTATGTGACCGGTTTCGTGCAAAAGCCCGGCGCGCTCTCGGTGAGCGGGCTTTCCACCGTGCTGCATGCCCTGATGGCCGCCGGCGGCCCCACCGGCGTGGGCAGCTACCGCAGCATCCAGCTGCGCCGCGGCGGCCAGCTGGTGAGCAACTTCGACCTCTATGACCTGCTGCTGCGCGGCGACCGCAGCGGTGACCGCGTGCTGCGCAACGACGACGTGGTGCATGTGGCCGCGGTGGGCGCACAGATCGGCGTGATCGGCAGCGTCAACAAGCCGGCTGTGTTCGAGCTCAAGGGCAACGAGACGATTGCGGATGCGCTGGCGATGGCCGGCGGCCTGTCGGCCGTGGCGAACCGCAACACGGCGGTGGTGCACCGGCTTGACGAGCGCGTGGGCCAGGCCCTGCGCGACGTGGATCTGAAGAAGGACCTGAGCCAGCCCATCGGCAATGGCGATGTGCTGCGGGTGGCGAGCGTGGCCGACATGGCGCGCCCGGCGCTGCGCCAGAGCAAGCGCGTGCGCGTGGAAGGCGAGGTGCAGCGCCCCGGCGACTACCTGCTGCCGGCTGGCAGTTCGCTGCGCGACGCGCTCAATGCGGCGGGTGGCATGACCCCGGAGGCCTTCCTGTACGGCGCCGAGTTCACACGCGAAACCGTGCGCGTCTCGCAGATTGAAAACTACGACCGTGCCCTGCGTGATCTTGAGGCGGAGCTGACGCGCGCTTCCGTGACGCAAAAGGAAAAAGTGGTGGCGCCCAGCGACAGCACGGTGGCCCGTGGCACCGAACAGTCGCGCCTGCTGGATCGCCTGCGCTCGGTGCAGCCGACCGGCCGGGTGGTATTGCAGTTCGGCCCCGCCGACGCGCAGTTGCCCGAACTTTCGATCGAGGATGGCGACCGCCTCTACGTGCCCGCCAAACCCTCGGCGGTCAACGTCTACGGCAGCGTGTTCAACAGTGGCAGCTATCTGTTCACCGCCGGCCGCTCGCTCGAGCAGTACCTGGGCATGGCCGGTGGTGCCACGCGCAGTGCCGACAAGGGCAGCGTCTTCGTGGTGCGCGCCAACGGCAGCGTGGTGAGCAATCTGGCGCGCGCCGGCTGGAACTTCGGCGGCGGCCGGGTCGAGGCCCTGCAGGCCTTGCCGGGCGACACCATCTTCGTGCCCGAGGACATGTTCCGCGTTGGTGACAGACAGGATCTGAAGGACTGGTCGCAGATCCTTTATCAATTCGGCTTGGGTGCGCTGGCACTCAAGAACCTGAAGTGAGCCCCGAACACGCGAGTGCAGCCTTGAATTCGACTAACCCCATGAGTTCGCAGGCAGGGCCTGCGGGTGCCGACGGCCTGGACCTGGTGCTGGAACTGGCGCGTCACACGCGCAAGATCGTCGGCGCCTCCTTCCTGATCGGCTGCCTGGCGCTGGGCGCGACCTATCTGGTCAAGCCCACCTTCACCGCGGCGGTGGTGCTCTTGCCGCCACAGCAGCAGCAGTCGCTGACGACCTCGGCACTATCGTCGCTGGGCGCCTTGGCGGGCCTGGCCGGCGGCGCGGCTGGCATCAAGAGCCCGATGGATCAATACGTGGCCCTGCTGCAGAGCACCACCGTGGCCGACCGCCTGATCGAGCATTTCAAGCTGGCCGAGGTCTATGACGAGGAACTGCGCTCGGATGTGCGGCGCCGTTTCTGGGCCAATCTGCGGGTTGCGGCCGGGCGGCGCGATGGCCTGATCACGATCGAGTTCGATGACAAGGACGCGCAGCGCGCCGCCGCGCTGGCCAATGCCAGTGTCGACGAGTTCCGGCGCATCACCTCCGAGCTGGCGATCACCGAAGCGCAGCAGCGCAAGGTCTTCTTCGAGAAGCATCTGAGTGAAACCAAGCAACGCCTCGCCGCTGCCCAGCAGGGCCTGGCGGACAGCGGCATCTCCACCGGCGCCTTGAAGGCCGAGCCCAAGGCGGCCGCCGAGGGCTATGCCAAGTTGAAGGCCGAGTACACCGCCGCGCAGGTGCGCCTGCAGGCCATGCTCAGCAACTTCACGGCCAATGCGCCCGAGGTGATGCAGCAGCAGTCCGGCATGGCGGCGTTGAAGGCGCAGCTGGACAAACTGGAGAGTGCCGGCAACGCCGCGCCCGACAATGGCGCCGGCTACATCAGCAAATACCGCGAGTACAAGTACCAGGAAACCCTGTTCGAGCTGTTCTCGCGCCAGTACGAATTGGCGCGCGTGGACGAGAGCCGCGAGGGTGGTCTGGTGCAGGTGGTGGATGCCGCCCAGGTGCCGGACAAGAAGAGCAAGCCCAAGCGCGCGGTGATCGCGCTTTCGGCCACGCTGGTGAGCGGCGTGCTGATGGCCTTGTTCGTGTTGATGCGTGCGCGTTGGCGCATGGGCGACAGCACGCCCGAAGAGCGCGCCAAGCTGGGCAAGATCTGGCCGGCTCTGTGGGGGCGTGCGTAAGCGGGGGCCAACCCCTTCGGAGCCGAACCAAGCCCCCATGTTCTCCACATTTGCCCTGAGCTTCGCGGTCGCGGTGGTGCTGACCCTGCTGATCGTGCGCTCCTCGCGCCTGCATGCGCGGCTCTCGGCGGACCACGATTTTTCCGGTCCGCAGAAGTTCCATGCCCGGCCGGTGCCGCGTGTGGGCGGTATCGGCATCTTTGTCGGGTTCACGGCAGGCGCACTGCTCTGGGCCTACAAATCGGCCGAGGTGCGCGAGCCCACGCTGGCGCTGCTGGTCTGTGCCTTGCCTGCTTTCTGCGCGGGCTTGCTGGAGGACTTCACCAAGCGGATCAGCCCCGCCTGGCGCATGCTGGCGCTGGTGTTGGCGGCCTTTCTGGGGGCCTGGTTGCTGAATGCGCGCATCGGCTACACCTCCATCCCCGGCGTGGACGCCATCGCCGCGACCTCCATCGGCGCGGTCGTGCTGGCGGTGTTCGTGGTCTCGGGCGTGGCCAACTCGATCAACATCATCGACGGCTTCAATGGCCTGGCCTCGATGTGCAGCGTCATCATGCTGACCGGCGTGGCGGCGGTGGCCTTCACCGTTGGTGACCCATGGATTGCCATCAGCGCCCTGCTGGCGGTGGCCGCGACGCTGGGCTTCTTTGTCTGGAACTACCCGATGGGCCTGGTGTTCCTGGGCGACGGCGGGGCCTACTTCCTGGGCTTTGTATTGGCCGAACTGAGCATCCTGCTGATCGCGCGCAACCCGGATGTCTCGCCACTCTTCCCCTTGCTGCTGTGTGCCTATCCGGTGGTGGAGACGGTGTTCTCGATGTATCGGCGCAAGGTCGTGCGCGGCCGGCCGATGGGCATGCCCGACGGCGTGCACCTGCACAGCCTGATCTATCGCCGCCTGATGCGCTGGGCCATCGGCAGCCGCGACGCCAAGGTGCTGACGCGCCGCAACTCGCTCACCGCGCCCTATCTATGGGTGGTGTGTTCCTTCTCCACCATCCCGGCGGTGATCTGGTGGGATGACACCGGCGCGCTGGCGATTGCGCTGCTGCTGTTCGCGCTGGCCTATGTGAGCACCTATTGGCGCATCGTGCGTTTCCGCACGCCGCGCTGGCTCGTCTTCAAGCGCTGAATTCGGTGAAAACCCGAGGTATCGCGCTCTCAGGCGATAATCGAGGTCATGACCGACATTAAAGAGAACGAAGTCGCTGCCGACCCGACGCCTGCGCGCTTCGATACGCTGCCCCTGGACGCCAAGCTCTTGCGAGCCGTGGATGACTCCGGCTACACCAGCATGACGCCCATCCAGGCCAAGGCCATCCCCATCGTGCTGGCGGGCCAGGATGTGATGGGCGCGGCCCAGACCGGCACTGGCAAGACGGCAGCGTTCTCCATCCCCCTGCTGCAGCGCATGCTCAAGCATGAGAACAGCAGTGCCTCGCCGGCCCGCCACCCGGTGCGCGCGCTGGTGCTGGCACCCACGCGGGAGCTGGCCGATCAGGTGGCCAACAACGTCAAGGCCTATTCCAAGCACACCAATCTGCGCGTGGCCTGCGTGTTCGGCGGCATCGACATGAAGCCGCAGACGCTGCAGCTGAAGGCCGGCGTCGAGGTGCTGATCGCCACGCCGGGCCGCCTGCTGGACCATATCGAGGCCAAGAATGCGGTGCTGAACCAGGTCGAGTACGTGGTGCTGGACGAGGCCGACCGCATGCTGGACATCGGTTTCCTGCCCGACCTGCAGCGCATCCTCAGCTACCTGCCCAAGACGCGCCAGACCCTGCTGTTCTCGGCCACCTTCTCGCCCGAGATCAAGCGCCTGGCCGAAAGCTATCTGCAGAACCCGCAACTGGTGGAAGTGGCGCGCCCGAACGCCACCGCCACCAATGTGGAACAGCTGTTCTACAGCGTCACCGATGACGAGAAGCGCCCGGCGGTGCTGAAGGTGCTGCGCGAGCGCAGCATCAAGCAGGCCATCGTGTTCGTGAACTCCAAGCTGGGCTGTGCACGCCTGGCGCGTTCCTTCGAACGCGACGGTCTGCGCACCAATGCCCTGCATGGCGACAAGTCGCAAGACGAGCGCCTGAAGGCGCTGGAAGCCTTCAAGCGCGGCGAGGTCGATGTGCTGGTGTGCACCGATGTGGCCGCGCGCGGCCTCGACATTGCCGATCTGCCCGCCGTCTTCAACTTCGACGTGCCCTTCAATGCCGAAGACTATGTGCACCGCATCGGCCGTACCGGCCGTGCCGGCGCATCGGGTGTTGCGGTGACCCTGGTGGGCAAATCGGATGCGCGTCTGATCGCCGACATCGAGAAGCTGATCAAGAAGAAGATCGACCTGGATGCGATCGAGCTCGACGAGGAGCGGCCGCGCCGCCCGCGTCGCGAATACGAGGACCGTCCGGCCGAGCCGATGGCAGCCGCGCCGGCCGTCCCGCGCCCCAGCTACCGCGCGCCCGCGGCGCCGCGCGATCCGTTGTTCGACCAGCCCTATGAGGCGCGCAACAACGGCGAGGCGGCCTGGGAAAAGACTCCTGCCAATGCCGCATCGGTGGGCAAGGGCCTGTCGAGCTACATCAAGCCCAAGAAGAAGGTGGCGGCGCTGTTCGGTGCCAAGCGTGCGCCGGTGGCTGAAGCCACCGAGACCGCCGAGTCCTGATCAGGCCAAGAGGGCAAACACCGCCGGCACCTTGTCCGGCAAGCTGCCCGGCTGCTTGCGCCATTCCGCCACGCTGGCGCTGCGCGTCCAGCCCTGCGCCAGGCTGATGCCGCAGCTGATCGACAGGCGCGTGCCCGGCTTCAGCTGCGTCAGCAAGGCCTCCAGCAGGGCGCTGTTGCGGTAGGGCGTCTCTATCATCAGCTGAGTCTGCTGCTGGCGCAGCGATTGCGCCTCCAACTCGCGGATGCGCGCGCCGCGCTGTGCCGCGTCCACCGGCAGGTAGCCGACGAAGGCAAAGCTCTGGCCGTTCAGGCCGCTGGCGGCCAGGGCCAGCAGCAGCGAGCTGGGCCCGCTCATGGGTACCACCTCGATGCCGGCGGCATGCGCGGCCGCCACCAAGATCGCGCCGGGGTCGGCCACGGCCGGCAGGCCGGCCTCGGAGATCAGGCCCAGATCGTGGCCCGCAAGGGCAGGGGCCAGCAGCGCCTGCCAGGCCTTGTCGGTCTCGGGCGTCGGCTTGTGCTGGCCTTTGGGCGGCCGCGGCAACTCATTGATCTGCAGCTGCTGCAGCGGCTGTGCCAAGGGGCAGATGGCATCGACCCGCTTCAAGAAGGCGCGCGTGGTCTTGGCATTCTCGGCCGCCCAGTGGGTGAGGCGCGCAGCGGTGTTGATGACCTGATCGGGCAGCACCTCGCGCAGGTCCACCGCAGCCCCTTCGACACCGAAGTCGAGTGAGTTTGGCACCAGGAAAAGGCGCCCCAGCCGCCCGCTCATCGTGCAGCTCCATGCAGCAGCGGGTCGAGGCCGGCCCGGCGTAGCAACTGCGTCGTGCGTATCAGCGGCAGGCCGATCAGGGCCGTGGGGTCGTCAGATTCGATCGCGGCGAGCAGGCTGATGCCCAGGCCTTCGGACTTGGCGCTGCCGGCGCAGTCATAGGGTTGCTCGGCGTGCAGGTAGTTGTCGATCTCGGCATCGCTGAGTTCGCGGAAGCGCACCCGTACCGGGGCCAGGTCTTGCGCCGCAAAGGCGCTCGCCCGGCAGACCACGGCCAGGGCGGTCTGGAACACCACGCTGCGGCCGCTCATGCTGCGCAGCTGCGCCTGCGCGCGCGCATGCGTGCCGGGCTTGCCTATGCTTTGGCCGTCCAGATCGGCCACCTGGTCCGACCCTATCACCACGGCGTCGGGGAAGCGTGCGGCCACGGCCTGCGCCTTGGCCAGGGCCAGTCTGTTGGCCAGGGCGGCGGGCGTTTCGCCGGGCAGTGGGCTTTCGTCCACCTCGGGCGAGCAGACGTCGAAGGGCAGGCGCAGGCGCTCCAGCAGTTCGCGGCGGTAGCGCGAGGTGGAGGCCAGGATCAGGGGGCGGGGCAGGATGCTCATGGGGCGGATTGTCCCATCGGCGCCCTTACACTTGCGGCATGAAAGAGCGAGTTGTTGACCCCCTCAAGCTGGATGTCGAGGCCTTTGCGCGCGATGGTGCCAGCCTGCAGGGAAGCTGGCCTGCCAGCACGCTGGAGCGCATCGCCGACAGCGCGGCGCCCGAGGCGCCCGTAGGCGATTGGCCGCCGGTGCAATGGGCGGTGCGCGGCGAGCGCCGCACTCCGCGGGGCGGCGAGGCCGAGATCTGGTTGCATCTGGAGGCCGATGCCCGCGCGCAGCTGACCTGCCAGCGTTGCCTGAAGCCGGTGGAGGCGCATGTGGCGTTCGCGCGCTGGTTCCGCTTTGTGCGCGACGAGGCCGTGGCCGCCGAGCTGGATGCCGACAGCGAGGAGGATGTGCTGACCCTCACGCGCCATCTGGATCTGCGCGAGCTGGTGGAAGACGAGTTGCTGCTGGAGCTGCCCCTGGTGCCGCGCCATGACAGCTGCCCGGAGCCGCTGCCGCGCCCGCTGGAAGACGAGGACGATGCGGCTATCGAAGAGGAGCGGCCGAATCCCTTCGCCGCCCTGGCGGCGCTGAAGGGCAAGGGCCGCGCGCAGTAAGCCGCTCGCCGGGCTTTCTTCCGGGCCGGAAGCCGTGCTACAATCGCGGGCTTTCCCGGTTCATCAATCGCAAATTTGATTTACCGGGACGCCGAGGCGTCGGTGGCGGGCTGGTCTGAAGCAACACTCGAGCATCTCGGGTGCGCCAAGACACCGTGACCCGCCGAGCAAGCCTCAATCACCGAAGCCGAAGGAGAAATCATGGCCGTTCAGCAAAACAAGAAGTCGCCGTCCAAGCGCGGTATGCACCGTTCGCACAATGCCCTGGTCACTCCGGGCACCGCCGTCGAGCCCACCACGGGCGAAGTGCACCTGCGTCACCACATCAGCCCCAATGGCTTCTACCGTGGCCGCAAGGTCCTGAAGACCAAGGCTGACGCCTCCTAAGACATGGCTGGCTGCGGCCGCCCCGGCGCGCCGCACGCACTTCGCATGTTTGTACAAAGCCCGGCTCATCGCTTGCGCGTTGCCGGGCTTTTGTGCTGTCTGGTCGCTGTGATCGGGGCGCCGCGCCCGTCACCTGGTCTGCGGGTGCGCCCGCTTGTTCCTGTCATGCGCCTCGCGTAAGGTCGCCGGCTTGACGCCAGGCTCCGCTGCACACCTCCCGTTCCCATGTCTTCTTCCGTCCCCATTCAGCCCGCCGATGGCGTGGTGCGCCTTTCCGTCGATTGCATGGGTGGCGACCACGGCCCGAGCGTGACCCTGCCGGCCTGTCGCGCCTTTCTTGCGGCGCATCCGCAGGCCGAGCTGCTGCTGGTCGGGCGTGGCGAGGCGCTGGCCGAAGCCAAGGCCTGGTCGCGCTGCACCGTCGTGCCTGCCACCGAGGTGGTGGAGATGGACGATCCGCTCGAAGTCGCCTTGCGTCGCAAGAAGGATTCGTCGATGCGCGTGGCCATCAACCAGCTGAAGGCGGTGGATGGCGTGGCGGCGGCACATGCCTGTGTCTCGGCAGGCAATACCGGCGCCCTTATGGCGGTGGCGCGCTATGTGCTCAAGACCCTGGAAGGCATCGATCGCCCGGCGATTGCCAGCGTGATGCCCAACCAGCGCGGCGGCTTCACCACCATGCTGGACCTGGGTGCCAATGTCGACTGCAGTGCCGAGCATCTGCTGCAGTTTGCGGTGATGGGTTCGGCCCTGGTGTCCGCCGTCGATGGCAAGGCCGAGCCCAGCGTCGGCCTGCTCAATATCGGCGAAGAGGTTATCAAGGGCAATGAGACCATCAAGCGCGCCGGCGAGTTGCTGCGTCAGGCCGCGGCCGCGGGTCAGCTGAACTTCTACGGCAACGTGGAAGGCAACGATATTTTCAAGGGCACGACCGATCTGGTGGTCTGCGATGGTTTCGTCGGCAATGTGGCGCTCAAGACCGCCGAAGGCCTGGCCACCATGATGACCGCCTTCATCAAGCTGGAGTTCGGCCGCAACCTGCTCACCAAGCTGATCGCGCTGCTGGCGTTGCCGGTGTTGCAACGCTTCAAGAACCGCGTCGACCATCGCCGTCTGAACGGCGCGGCCCTGCTGGGTCTGCGCGGGCTGGTGTTCAAGAGTCATGGCTCGGCCGACGCCCTGGCCTTCGAGACGGCCTTGAACAGGGCGTATGATGCCGCCCGCAACCGGTTGCTGGACCGGGTTCACGACCGCATCATCGCCACGCTGCAAGCCATGCCCGCACAGACGGGCGAGCCCGCGCCCGGCGATGCAGGAGACAAGGTGGCCAGCGCCGCCCAAGCTGCATGACGACTACTAGCGCCACCCCCATCGGAACATCGGCCCCCCGCTTTGCCCGCATCCTCGGTACGGGCAGTTACCTCCCTCCCAAGCGTCTGACGAATGCCGAACTGGCTGCGCAGCTGGCCAAGGATGGCATCGAAACCTCGGATGAGTGGATCGTCGAGCGCACCGGCATCCGGGCGCGCCACTTTGCCGACGCGGGTGTTGCGGCCAGCGATCTGGCCTTGCCGGCGGCGCGCGCCGCGCTCGAGGCGGCCGGCATCGCCGCCAGCGAGATCGATCTCATCATCGTCGCCACCTCCACGCCGGACATGGTGTTCCCGTCCACCGCCTGCCTGCTGCAGCACAAGCTGGGCATCGCCGGCGGCGCGGCCTTCGACGTGCAGGCGGTCTGCTCGGGCTTTGTCTATGCCCTGACGGTGGCCGATTCGATGATCAAGACCGGCGCTGCCAACAAGGCCCTGGTGGTCGGCGCCGAGGTGTTCTCGCGCATCCTGGACTTCAAGGACCGCACCACCTGCGTGCTGTTCGGTGACGGCGCCGGCGCGGTGGTGCTGGGCGCCAGCGCCACCCCCGGCATCCTCGCCAGCGAGCTGCATGCCGACGGCAGCCATGCCAACATCCTGTGCGTGCCGGGCACCGTCGCCGGTGGCCAGGTGCTGGGCGATCCGCTGC
>Ga0208514_100054_pt1 | contig 137474 bp, 110 predicted proteins | sample LakWasMet70_HOW9_2_FD_183900 | JGI IMG/M metagenome (GOLD analysis project Ga0208514, IMG submission 183900) | Freshwater sediment methanotrophic microbial communities from Lake Washington under simulated oxygen tension - Sediment Metagenome... | ecosystem: Environmental > Aquatic > Freshwater...
GCGCGAGGTCTCTTCCTGCGCCTGCATCGCGAACATGGTCAGCTCGGCGATGCTCACCGCAAACGCCACCGAGGAGTTCTTGATGATGTTCATGCTCTCGCTGGTGAGCGGCGGGATGACGATGCGGAACGCCATCGGCAGGATCACATAGCGGTAGGTCTGCGGCAGCGTGAAGCCCATCGCCAGGCCGGCGTAGCGCTGGCCCTTAGGCAGGCTCTGGATGCCGGCCTTGACCTGCTCGGCAATGCGCGCCGAGGTGAAGAAGCCCAGGGCGAACACCACCAGCACGAAGCTGGGCACACCCTTGAGCACGGGCACGAGCGCCGGCAGCACGTGGTACCAGAGGAACACCTGCACCAGCAGCGGGATGTTGCGGAACAGCTCGGTCCAGGCATTGCCCAGGAACACCAGGCCCTTGTGGGGCACGGTGCGCAGAATGCCCATCAGCGAGCCCAGCAGCAGCGCCACGACGAGGGCCAGCAGCGCCACGCTCAGCGTCCAGCCCCAGGCCGAGAGCATCCAATCCAGGTAGGTGATGTCACCGCCGCTGCCCAGGCAGCGCGGTATCACCTCGCCATCGATGGTGTTCTTGCAGAACACCTGCCAGTCCCATGTGGCCATGCCACCTCCAATGCTTGTGTTTCCGTGCGCTCGCCTAGCCGCTTACTTCTTGGCGTACTCTTCCATCGGACGGTCGTTGGGGCTGGCGATGGCGGCCTTGAGGTTGTCGCTCATGGCCAGGCCGACGCGCGCATTGGCCGGCGGGATCGGCTGCATCAGCCACTTGTCGTACAGCTTGGCGATCTCGCCCGACTTCATCATCGCCTTGATGCTGTCGTCCACCGCCTTCTTGAAGGCCGGATCGTCCTTGCGCATCATGATGGCGATCGGCTCCACCGACAGCACCTCGCCGACGATCTTGAAATCGGCCGGGTTCTTGCTCTTGGCGATATTGCCGGCCAGCAGCGAGCCGTCCATCACGAAGGCATCGGCGCGGCCCGATTCCAGCAGCAGGAAGCTGTCGGCATGGTCCTTGCCGAACACCTCCTTGAAGTCCACGCCGGTGGCGCGCTCATGCTTGCGCAGGGTCTGCACCGAGGTCGTGCCGGTGGTGGTGGCGACGTTCTTGCCGTTGAGCTGGCCGATCGAGGTGATGCCCGAGTTGGCCTTCACCGCGATGCGCACTTCCTCGACGAAGGTGGTGACGGCAAAGGCCACGTCCTTCTGGCGCGTCAGGTTGTTGGTGGTGGAGCCGCACTCGATGTCCACGGTGCCGTTCTGAACCAGCGGGATGCGGTTCTGCGAGGTCACCGGCTGGTACTTGATCTCCAGCTTGGCCAGGCCCAGCTGCTTCTGCACATCCGCCAGCACATGCTGGCAGATCTCGACGTGGTAGCCCACGTACTTGCCGTCGCCCAGGGTGTAGGAAAGCGCACCCGAGGACTCGCGCACGCCCATGGTGGCCGTGGCGCTGTCCTTGATCTTCTTCAGCGTGTCTTCGGCATGGGCGGTGGCGGCCAGTGCAAGGCTCAGGGCAAACGCGATCGTCTTCATGGGGTCTCCTGGAAGGGGCGGGTTGAAAGAAGGAAAGCAAAGCATCGATCAGGGCAGGGCCTGATCGGTGGGCAATTGGTAGAGCCGCAGCAGCGCCTCGGAGGGCGGCTGGTTGAGGTTCAGGCCCTTGGGCGGGATGGGGCGCTGGAACCAGCGCGTGTAGATCTTCAGCGCCTCGCCGCTCAGCAGCAGGCGGGTCAGCTCGCGGTCCACCAGGGCCTTGAAGCCGGGGTCGCCGCGCCGCATCATGCAGCCATAGACCTCGGCCGACATGGGCGTGCCGGTGACCACCCAGTCCTCGGGCCGCGCCGCCTTGGCACGCTCGCCGTGCAGCAGCGCATCGTCCAGCATCAGCGCATCGACCTTGCCGGTCTCGAGCGACTGGAAGGCGTCGCCATGGTCGCGCGCGCTGAGCAGCTGGATGCGGCCGCCATGGGTTTCGTTCCAGCTGCGCAGCAGGCGCTCGGAGGTGGTGCCGGCCGTCACCACGGCGCGCTTGCCGGCCAGATCGGCAAAGTCCTTCAGCCCCGAATCCTGGCGCACCAGCATGCGCGTGCTGACCACGAAGATGGAGGTCGAGAACGCCACCTGGCGTTGCCGCGCCAGGGTGTTGGAGCTGGAGCCGCATTCCAGGTCCACGGTGCCGTTCTGCACCAGGGCCATGCGGTTCTGCGAGGTCACGGGCACCAGGCGCTGGGTCAGCGCCGGCAGCTGCAACTCGCTGCGCACCGCCTCCACCACCCTGAGCATCAGCTCATGCGAGTAGCCCACCACCTGGCGGCGCTCGTCGTAGTAGGAGAAGGGCACCGAGGATTCGCGGTGGCCCAGGCTGATGGTGCCGGTGACGGCGATGCGGCGCAGCGTGTCGCTCTGCGCCAGCAGGGGCGAGGCCGCCATGGCCGAGCCGGCCAGCAGGGTGGCGGCGAGGCAGCAGAACGGGCGGATGAGCGTGGCGCGGCGCATGATGGCGCAAGGCATGCACTTGCTGTGCCATTGCGGGATTTCCCGGAGCCGGCGCACGGCAGCGGCCGCTAAGTGCTTGATTCCTCGTGCACGGCAGGCCCGCCGCGGCAAGAGCGAAGACGGATTTCCGTGCGCCGCGGCGCCCACAGGGACGGAAATCCGTTCGCGCCGACGTTCTCCACGGCTCAGGCGGCCTCGTCCTCCCACAGCACGGCCGCGATCCTCCAGCCGCGCGCCGTCTTCAGCAGCTGCAGGCTTTTCTGGCCGCGGCCGGCATAGGGGGCGTCATCCAGGCGCCCGGCCTTCTCGTAGCGCAGCCAGCGCTGGGCGATCCGGCCCTGGATACGCGTCTCCTGCGCCAGCTCCCGTTCGGCAAAGTCCTGCAGCCGGCCGCCCTCGCGCAACAGCTCGGCGCGCGGCAACACAAAACCGGGCACATCCATCAGCTGCGCGCCCTGCTGGCCATCGTGGTGGCGGATCTGCGCATCCGGCAGCAGCCAGTAGGACAAGGCCGCCAGCGTCGGGCAGCGCCCGCCGCGGTTGTCGAAGGCGCCCAGAAAACGCGCCGCCAGGGCATCGATCTGGGCCGCGTCATCGGGTTCCGCGCCGGCGGCGCGCCATTCGAACAGCATCGAGCCGCCGTCGTAGCCCGCCACCTGGCGCAGGCCCTGTTCCTGCATGCCGATGGCCAGCAGCACGCGCGCCGAGGCCTCGTTGTGGGGCGCGATGATGGCCTGCACGCAGCGCAGGCCCAGCACCTCGTGCGCATAGCGCAGGCTGGCCGCGGCGGCCTCGCGCGCATAGCCCCGGCCATGGTGGCGCTCCAGCAGCGCATAGCCGACATCGGGATGCTCCAGCGCATCGCGCTTGAACACGCCGCACAGGCCCAGGAACTCGCCATCGGCCAGGCGCTCCACCGCCCAGAAGCCATGGCCCAGCTTCCAGTAATGGTCCAGCAGGCGGCCCTGCATCCAGTCGCGCGCCTGCGCCAGATCGCGCACGCCCGGATCGGAGATATTGCTGATCCAGCCCGGCTCGTTGAGCAGCGCCAGCACCTGGGCGGCGTCGTCCAGCGTGAACCAGCGCAGCCTCAGTCTCTCGGTCCGCAGCACCTCCATGCTCGCTCCTCATGCAAAAAGCAAAAGCGCGACAATACGCCACCTGCCACCAGCCCCCAAAAGCCACATGAATTTCATCCAGCAACTCCACGCCGCCGAACAACTCAACGACTCGCTGCTGTGCGTGGGGCTGGACCCCGAACCCGCCAAGTTCCCGGGCGCCTGGAAGAACGATGCGGCGCGCATCTACGATTTCTGCGCCGCCATCGTGGACGCCACCAAGGATCTGGTGATCGCCTTCAAGCCGCAGATCGCCTACTTCGCCGCGCATGGCGCCGAAAGCCAGCTGGAGCGCCTGATGGCGCACATCAAGCGCGTCGCGCCCCATGTGCCGGTGATCCTGGACGCCAAGCGCGGCGACATCGGCTCCACCGCCGAGCAGTACGCCCGCGAGGCCTTCATGCGCTACCAGGCCGATGCGGTGACGCTCTCGCCCTTCATGGGCTTCGACAGCATCGAACCCTATCTGCGTTATCCCGACAAGGGCGCCATCCTGCTGTGCCGCACCTCCAACCCCGGCGGCAGCGACTGGCAGAACCAGCGCCTGGCCGACGTGGCAGGCCAGCCGCGCCTCTACGAGCACCTGGCCCGCCTGGCCCAGACCGACTGGAACAAGAACGGCCAGCTGGGCCTGGTGGTGGGCGCCACCTTCCCGGGCGAGATTGCGCGCGTGCGCGAGCTGGCCCCCACCCTGCCCCTGCTGATCCCGGGCGTGGGCGCCCAGGGCGGCGATGCCGACGCCACCGTGAAGGCGGGCTGGCGGCCGGGCAGCCCCATCATCGTGAGCTCCTCGCGCGCCGTGCTCTACGCCAGCCAAGGCGAGGACTTTGCCGCCGCGGCCCGCCGCGTGGCCCTGCAGACGCGCGCGCAGCTCAAGCAAGCCAAGGCCTGAGAGCGTGTTTACGCTCCCGTCATAGCGCCCGTTGCCCCGCAAAGGCAGGGGATGCAAGGCGCAAACCGCAGCCGGGTTGCGCACCCGGCGAGGATTTGCAACGCCGCAGACGCTGTCTTTGCGGGGCAACCCGAAGGGCAAGGCAGCCCAGGGGCGCACTCGTCGTTGCCCACCTTGGCCAGGCGGCGAGCCTGGCCTGCGGTGTGCGCCTAGATTGCGCCCCTGGGCTGCCTTGCGGGCACCATGACGGGATCGCAAACACGCTCTGGGCGCCAAAAACTGCGCAGATCCCCTCACTCCGGGTGATCTGTCTGTGGTTTCCGGGTCTGTCCTGCTGTTCACCACCCCCGCTTGTGGCTGAGACTCCCCAGCTGGCCTGAGAGTGGACACCCGCAGTGAGCAGCAGCAAGGACAGCCTGGATGATTTGAGCAGCCTGGTGGGGCATGACCTGCCCCCGGGCGAAGGCCGCACGGCGCTGGAGCAAAGCCTGCTGTGGCGCTCGGTGCGCCTGTTCCTGTGGGCTTGCGTGGGCCTGTGCACGGTGGTGACCGCGATGCTGGTGCTGAGCATCGGCCCGGGCGAGCCGCTGGGCGGCTGGCTGCCGCCGGGCCTGGCCCTGGGCACCGCCGCCGCCGGCCTGGCCCTGCTGTGGCGCCAGCCGCGCCAGCATGGCCGCGCCGTGGTGCTGCTGATGCAGGCGTTGGTGATCGCGCTGGCGCTGGCTATCGCGGTGTCGCGCCAGCTCGGCCTGTACTCGATCAGCCTGGGCGTGATGGGCCTGATGGTGGCCCTGACCACCGCCATCGTCGGCCTGCGCACCGGCCTGGCGGTGTTCTGCATGGGCCTGGCCTGCCTGGCCGGCCTGGGTTGGGCCGAGCTGGCCGGCTGGATCACGGTGGCCCAGCGCAGCGTCAGCCTGCCCGCCCGCCTGCTGGCCCATAGCCTGCTGTTGAGTGCCGGCCTGATCGTGGGCCTGGGCACCGCCCGCATGGTGCGGCGCTCGGTGCAGGAGGCCAGCGATCGCAGCGCGCGCTTCCGCCATCTGCTCAGCATGGCGGCCGACTGGTACTGGGAGATGGACCGCGAGTTCCGCTTCACCCATCTGGCCGAAGACCGCCCCGGCGCCTCCGGCCTGGACCTGCAGGCGCGCCAGGGCAAGACGCCCTGGGAGCTGGAGCAGCTGGGCCTGTCCGACGAGGACATGGACGCGCACCGCGCCGACCTCGAATCGCACCGCAGCTTCCGCGGCGTGGTGGCAAGGCGCCGCAACGACGACGGCACGGTGCGCTTCGTGTCGGTGAGCGGCGAGCCGCGCTTCGACGCGCAGGGCAATTTCCGCGGCTATTGGGGCGTCGGCCGCGACGTCACCGGCGAGGTGCAGGCCGAGCAGGCCATCGTCGCCACCGAGACGCGCTACCGCGAGCTGTTCCGCCGCTCGCCCTCGCCGCTGGTGCTGCACCGCTGGGGCCGCGTGCTGGATGCCAACCCGGCCGCGATGGCGATGTTCGGCTACACCCAGCGCTCCAGCATGATCGGCCAGGACCTGTTCTCGCATTACGAGCCGGGCGACGACGAGCGCGCGCGCCAGCGCGCCGCCAAGATCGAGGCGATGCCGGTGGGTGCGATGCTGCCGATGGCCGAGTTCAGGCTGCGCACCCTGTCGCGCCGGCGCCGCCTGGTGCAGGCCACCAGCGTGCGCGTGGACGCCGCCAGCGGCCCGGCGACGCTCTCCTTCTTCATCGACCAGACCGAGGCCTCGCGCGCGCAGGACGCGCTGCGCCGCTCGGAGGGCCTGCTCTCGCACCTGGTAGCCACCAGCCCGGATGTGATCACCCTCACCGAGATCAACTCCGGCCGCTACGCGATGGTCAACAAGACCTTCGAGGAGCTCACCGGCTACAGCACCGATGAGGTGCTGGGCCACACTGCCGACGAGCTGGGCATCTGGCACAAGCATGAGGATCGCGAGCGCCTGGTCGAGGCGATCCGCCAGCATGGCCGCGTCAGCGAGATGCCGGCCACCTTCATCAACAAGCATGGCGATCCGATCGCGATGGTGATCTCGGCGGCCCCCTTCGTGATGGAGGGCCTGTCCTACCTGGTCATCAACGCGCGCGACGTGTCGGAGAGCGAACGGACCCGGCTGGTGCACGCTGCGATCCTCGAGAACGCCTCGATCGGCATCACGCTGACGCGCGACCAGCAGTTCGTGCAGGTCAACAAGCTGGTGGAAGACATGTTCGGCTGGCCCGACGGCAGCCTGATCGGCCAGCATGGCAGCGTGGTCTGGCCCAGCATGGCCGACTATGCGGCGGTGGGCGCCGAGCTGGGCCCGCGCCTGGCGGCGGGCGAGCAGGTCGAGGCCGAGCGCATGATGCGGCGCCGCGACGGCTCGACCTTCCTCTGCCGCCTGCTGGCGCGCGCGGTGGACCCCAACCACCCCAGCCGCGGCGGCACCATCTGGATTCTGGAAGACGTCACCGAGAAGCGCCGCGTCGAGGCCGCACTGGCCCAGGCCAAGGACGAGGCACAGGCCGCCAGCCGCGCCAAGACCGCCTTCCTGGCCAACACCAGCCACGAGATCCGCACGCCGCTGAACGGCGTGGTGGGCCTGGCGCGCATGCTGCAGCAGCCCGACCTGGACGACGAGACGCGCCGCCATTACCTGGACCAGATGCTGGACAGCGCCGAGAGCCTCTCGGGCCTGATCTCCGACATCCTGGACCTGAGCAAGATCGAGGCCGGCCGCCTGACGCTGGAGTCCGTGCCCTTTGCGCTGCGCGACATGCTGGGCACCATGCGCATGGCCTATCTGACGCTGGCGCAGGCGCGCGGCCTGACCTTCAAGATCGACGTCGACGAGGCCGTGCCCGCCTGGGTGGTGGGCGACCCGGTGCGGCTGCGCCAGATCCTCAGCAACTACCTCACCAATGCGCTCAAGTTCACCGAGTCGGGGTCGGTGGCCGTGCAGGTGCGCCGCCTCGACGAGGAGCGCATCCGCATCGAGGTCAGCGACACCGGCCCCGGCATCAGCGCCGAGATGCAGGGCCGGCTGTTCCAGCCCTTCACGCAGGCGGATGAATCGACCACGCGCCGCTTCGGCGGCACCGGCCTGGGCCTCTCGATCTGCCGCGAACTGGCCAGCCTGATGGGCGGCCAGGTGGGCTGCGAAAGCACGCCCGGCCAGGGCTCGACCTTCTGGGCCGAGCTGCCGCTCTCCGCCGCCCCCACCCCCATCAGCACCCAGCTGCGCGAGGCGCGCGACAACGAGGACCTGAAGGGCCTGCGCGTGCTGATGGTGGAGGACAACCCGGTCAATATGATGATCGCCGTGGCCCTGCTGGAGCAATGGGGGCTGGAGGTGGCACAGGCCAGCGACGGCAGCCAGGCGGTGGAGGCCATCAACGCCGCCGCCAGCATGGGCAAGCCCTACGACGCCGTGCTGATGGACGTGCAGATGCCGGTGATGAGCGGCCACGAGGCCACCCGCCATGTGCGCCGCCGCTTCAGCGCCGAGGAGCTGCCGATCGTGGCGCTCACCGCCGCGGCCCTGGTGTCCGAACGCGACGAGGCGCTGGCCGCCGGCATGAACGAGTTCCTCACCAAGCCCATCGACGCGCCGCGCCTGCGCCAGGCCCTGGTGCGGCTGATCGGACACAAGGATCCGGACAATCTGCGGACCTGAGCGACGGAGGGACAATCGGGGCATGAACACCCCCGCCCGCTCCCAAGCCCTTGCCCTGCTGCCCGACAAGGGCCTGCCCGATCTGCTGTTCCTGCTGCTGCACGGCGCCGGCGCGGATGCCTCGCAGATGCGGCCGCTGGCCCAGGCCCTGCGTGCCCAGTACCCGCAGGCCGCGGTGGTGTCGATCAATGCGCCCGAACCCTATGACCAGATCCCCGGTGGTGGGGCGGGCCACCAGTGGTATTCGCTGAAGGACACCAACGACGACAACCATGGCCAGCGCGTGGCGGCCGCCCTGCCCGGCTTCATCGCCACCGTGCGGGCTTGGGGCCAACAGTTCGACCTGCCCTGGGAACGCGTGGCGCTGGCCGGCTTCTCGCAAGGGGCGGTGATGGCGCTGGAAGCGGTGCAGGCCGAGGTGGCGCTGGCCGGCCGCGTGCTGGCCTTCAGCGGCGCCTACGCCAATATGCCCGGGCACGCGCCGCTGAACGTGAGCCTGCACCTGATGCATGGCCTGCAGGACGGCACCCTGCCCTACCAGGACCAGGTGGACGCCGCCAAGCGCCTGGTGCGCCTGGGCGCCGACATCACCGCCGACATCCTGCCCGACATCGGCCACGAGCTGCATCCCGAGCTGATCGAGAAGGCACTGGGCCAGCTGCGTACCTTCGTGCCGGCGCGCGTCTGGCGCGAGGCCATGCAGGCGGCGCAGGCGCAAGGCCTGGCACCCAAAAAGGACTGATCAGCCCGCCGCGGGCGGGCGAGCGATCTCAGTCCAGCACCACCTCGGTCCGGACCGTTCCGGCGCGCTCGGCGCTGGCCGTCAGCGCCAGGCGCGTGCCCTTGGGCGCGCGCACCACCCACTCGCCCACGGCGCGATCCGCGGTGACCTCGCGGCTGGGCAGGAAGGCATGCTGCGACTGCTTGGGCGCATGACCCTCCAGTTGCGGGCCCTCCATGCGCTCCTTGCCGCTCACCAGGCTGATCGCGGGGTTCAGGAGCGGATCGGGCAGGTGGATGTGGAACATCACGCCGCGCACCGTCTTGCGCTCCAGCGCGCGCTTGGTCACGTAGGCGGGCAGGTAGCCGCTGTTGGAGACCGCCAGGCGCACGCGCCAGGTGTCGGGGCCGAGCGCGCGCACCTCGGTGCGCAGCAGCTCCAGCTTGGGCAGCGAGAGCGCGATCTGGTTCATCCAGGCCGGGAAGCGCGCCGCCTCGCGCTCGCGCAGATGCGGCGGCGGGTTGCGCCAGAAGTTCATCTTGTCCCAGCCGCCGATCTCCACCGCGCCGAGCTGCGGATGCTGGAAGGGCTGCCAGTCCACATGGGCCTGGCCGCCGCATTGCTCGTCGCTCCACTTGAGCAGCTTGAGATCGTCCTCCACCGGATGCTCGCGGTACCAGTCGATCCACTTGTAGCCCTCGATGCCGGCGGCCTTGTTGGGCGACCAGATCTCCACCACCCAGAACAGCGCGCCCAGGTGCTCGTAGACCCAGTCCTGCGTGCCGCTGATGATGTCCTTGGGGTGGTACTTGAAGTCGTGCCAGATGCTGATGGCCGGGTAGCCGGTGTGCTTCTCGCCCAGGGCCGAGAACTGCTTGTAGCTCCACAGGTCCTCGGGAATCATGTCGTCGTCGCTCTGCGAGCCCATCGGCCGCAGGATCACGCCGCTGTGGGTGTGATAGCTGATGGCCGCGCCGATATTCGGGTGGGCGACGATGAAGTCCACCATGGCCCGCACCTCGGGCTCGCTGGTCGGGTAGGGTCCGGCGCCGAGCTGCTTGTATTCCTGCCGCCACTCGCTGGGGAAGTTGCGGTTCAGGTCCAGGCCCTCGCGATCGGGGTTGATCGTCACGGTGAGGCCGTCGTGGTGCTTGATGAAGCCCTCGGGGATCAGGCGGTAGTACTCGCCGCCGAACTCGCCCGGCTCGCGCGCCACCATCAGGCGCGGGTCGCCGGCATGCTTCTTGTAGCCGCCATGGGGGTCGGGCACGCGCATCGTGAGGATGCGGCCATCGCCGTCCACGTCCTCGATATTGAGGCCGTCCACCGGCTCCTCGTCATAGGGGTAGCGGCGCGTGGACGAGCGGATGTGGCGCGGCCGGTCCGCCAGCGCCAGCTCCGCGCCATCGGGGTTCAGGCGCGGCACCATATAGATCACGCGCGTGTCCAGCAGCTGCGTCACCTGCGGCTCCAGGCCGTACTTGTTGAGCAGGTCGTTGAGGTAGAACAGGCAGGCGGTGCTGGCGCTGAGCTCGGCGGCGTGGATATTGCCGTCCAGCCAGAAGGCCGGCTTGTCGACGTCGGCGCCGGTGGCGGTGTTGGTGAGCACCAGCACCCAGATGTCGCGCCCCTCGTGGCTCTTGCCGATGGAGCGCACCGAGACCAGATTGGGCCGCGCCTCCGCATAGGCGAACAGCAGCTCGGTCAGGGCATCGTAGCGGTAGAACTCGTCGAAGCGCGGAGATGGAAGAGCAGCAGCCATGTCGGAACCATTGGATGTCGGGATGGCGTCGATTGTGAGCCCGGAAGGCGGCTAGGGACCCTCTGCATAACCCCCATGGGCCGCGTTTGCGAGAGAACGGGTCGCCGAGTAGGCGCGCCGCGCAGGTCGGGCTCGCTGCCCGATGCCAAGCGGCGCAACGCCCGCGGCGGCCCGTTGTCTCACAAACCCTCCGGGGCGGGCCTTTGCGGGCGCTGGCCGGCGTTGCAAACCTTGCCCAGACATCGGTCTGGGCGGCGGTCCGCGCCTTGGCCAGCATCCCGCAAAGATCCCGCCGCGACCCATGGGGGTTATGCAGAGGGTCCCTGGCACCCCGGGCTGGCCCTTGCCGTGCGCAGCGCGGCAAACACTCACTGGCCCTTGAAGAGCGACTGGAACTGGCGCGACACCGGCAGCCGCTCCTCGCGCCCCTTGAGCGTGAGCTGCATGCTGTTCTCGTCCACCCGCAGCGCGCTGGCGATGTGGCGGCTGTTCACCAGCACCGAGCGGTGCACCTGCCAGAACTGCGCGCCATCCAGGCTGGCCAGCAATTCCTTCAGCGGCGTGCGTATCAGCGCCTCGCCGCCCTCGAACACCACGCGGGTGTAGCGGCTGTCACTCTCGAAATAGATCACCTCCTCGGGCGCGATCAGCTTGATCTCGCGCCCCAGGCTGGCCTGGATGGGGCGGGCCGGCGGGCGCTGCACCGCGGGCAGCAGCTGCTGCAGCAGGGCCTGCATGGCCTGTGCGCTCGGTTGCGCCGCGGCCTGCCGATTGCGCAGGCGCGCCACCGTCTGCGCCAGGCGGGCATCGTCCACCGGCTTGAGCACATAGTCGATCGCGCCGGCCTCGAAGGCGGTGAGCGCATGGTCGCCATAGGCGGTGACGAACACCAGCTGCGGCGGCTCGCTCAAGCGCGCCAGGCGCTGCGCCACGTCCAGGCCGGTGAGGCCGGGCATGCGGATATCGAGGAAGCAGATGTCGGGCTCCAGCGCCAGCGCATCGTCCCAGGCGTCGATGCCGTTCTCGCTGCGCGCCACGATCTGCAGCTCGGGCCACAGGCGCGCCAGCGCGGCCGCCAGCTGTTCGCGCGGGCCTTCCTCGTCGTCGGCAATCAAGGCTCTCATGGACTCTGTTCTCCCTCGTCATGGATGGTGATGCGGGCCAGACAGCCCGGCTCCTGCGCCAGCAGCTGCAGGCTGGCGCGCGCGCCATAGAGTTGCTGCAGGCGCTCGCGCGTGTTGGCCAGGCCCAGGCCGGCGTCGCCTGCCGTCTCGGCGCACAGGCCGGCACCGTCGTCCTGCACCTCCAGGCGCAGCGCCGCGCCCTCGCGGTAGGCGCGCACGTCGATGCGGCCGCCGCGCAGCGCCGGCTCGATGCCATGGCCGATGGCGTTTTCCACCAGCGTCAGCAGGGCGCCGGGCGGCAGGGTCAGGTCTTGCAGCTCCGGCGCCGCCTCGATCCGCCAGGCGAGGCGCGCACCCAGGCGCGCCTGCATCACTTCCAGATAGCTGGCGACGATCTGCAGCTCCTGGCCGAGCGGCAGGCTTTCATGCTCGAACATCGGCAGGGTGGCACGCAGATAGCGGGTGAAGGAGCGCAGCATGCCGGCGGCACGGCTGTCCTGGGTGTCGACCCAATGCTGCAGCGAGGCCAGGGTGTTGAAGAGGAAATGCGGCTGGATCTGCGCGGTGGCGAGGCGCCGTGCCAGGCGCTGGCTGGCCTCCTGGTCGGCCAGCTCGCGCAGGCGCGCCTCGATCTGCTGCACCCGGTAAAGCGTGAGGAACCACCAGGCGCTGAGCACCAGGGTGATGCCGGCCACCAGGACGGGCGCGGCGAACCTGAGCATCTCCTTGCCGTGCACCTTGGCCAGCCCGAAGATCAGCACAAGGCTCACCAGCACCGCCCCCCAGGAGGCCAGGTTCAGGTTCTTGCGGGTGGGCTGGCGCCAGAGCCAGCGCGCCGTCAGCAGGCTGGCCACGCTCATGCACAGGGAGGCCAGCAGCACCCACAGGCCCAGGCCCCTGGGCAGTTCGTTGTAGAACACCGCGGCCAGGATCAGCGTATTGCTGTAGACGTAGTGGTCGATGCCCCTGGGCCAGGGCTGCGCACCGGCCTGGCGCAGCTCCAGCGCCGAGAAGCGGCGGCGCGGCCCGGGGCAGATCCATTGGGTCCAGTCGAGGGTGTAGGGGCGGTGCGTCATGGCGCGAGTCTAGGTTCCGCCGCAGGGCCCCAAGACCCTGCTGCGGCGAATGGCGCCAACAGGCGATGAATGGCCGGCAGTTTCAGGCGAACAGCTCGCCGCCCACGAACACCTTGAGCTCGCCGGGCGCTATGGCCACCCAGGGCTCGCCGCGCGTGAGCGGTTCGGTGGCGATCACCGCGACGCGGTCTTCGGCCGTGGTGTGCTCGGAGAAGTCCACGCTCAGGTCCTCATCCTGCAGGTGCACGCGGCCGAACGGGTGGCGGCGCAGCAGATAGTGCAGATGCGTGCTGCCATGCGCCCACAGCGCCTGGCCGTTGGAGAGCAGCATATTGAAGGTGCCATAGCGGTTCAGCTGCGGCATCAGCTCGCGCAGGGTGTGGCTCAGCTCGGTGACGCTGGGCACATCGCAATGCGCCTTGGCGAGCTCCTGCATCAACCAGCAGAAGGCGCGCTCGCTGTCGGTCTGGCCCACCGGCCGGAACGCGCCATGCAGACGTGGCGCAAAGTCTTTCAGATTGCCGTTGTGCGCAAACACCCAGTAGCGCCCCCACAGCTCGCGCACGAAGGGGTGGGTGTTCTCCAGCGCCACCTGGCCCTGCGTGGCCTTGCGGATATGGGCGATCACGTTGTCGCTCTTGATCGGATAGTCCTGCACCAGCTTGGCCAGGGGCGAGACGCGCGCGCTGTGGTGATCGACGAAATGGCGCAGGCCGCGGCCCTCGAAGAAGGCGATGCCGAAGCCGTCCTTGTGCTCGTCGGCACGCTGCGCCAGGCCGGTGAAGCTGAACATCACATCGGTGGGCAGCTTGGCATTCATACCGAGCAATTGGCACATGGTCTATTCCAGGAAGAGGCGCGAGAAGCCCTTCAGGCTGATCAGGTTGCCCGGGTTGCTGGTCTCGCGCAACACCCCGCTCATGCGCTGCAGCAGGCGCGGGCTGCGCTGGGCGCGCCAGATCAGCAGATCGGCCAGCCAAGGCATGGCGTTCACCTTGTTGGCACGCTGGTAGAGATCGAACTTGGGCTTGAGCGCACGCAGGCTCTGCTCATAGGCGGCGCGCACCGCGGCATCGTCGCTATGCTGGCGGCGCCCCTGCAGCAGCGCCTCGGCCGCCAGCATGCCGGTCTCCATCGCCTTGCCGATGCCCTCGCCGGTGAAGCTGTAGGTGGAGCCGGCCGCCTCGCCGGTGACCAGCAGGCCCGGGCGCGACCAGCGCGCGCCGTCCAGCGTGCAGCGCAGCGGCGCACCCTTGAGTTCGCCCACCAGCTCGCCCTCGCGCATCAGCGCCGCGGCGGGCTCGTAATGCTCGACAAAGGCGTCGAAGATGGCGCGCAGATTGAGTTCCTTCTTGGCGCCCTTGCCGCCCACGGCGCTGTGGCTGTCGGTCACGCCCACGCCGATGTTGAAAGTGGCATTGGGGGCCGGGAAGATCCAGCCGTAGCCGGGCCGCACCGCCTTGCTCCACACCACCTCCATGGCCTTGATGCGGCCCACCATCGAGGGCGCGCGCACATAGCCGCGCAGCGCCACGCCGCTGGGCGTGTGGCGTTCGCACATGCCGGCGGCGCTCAGGGCCTTGGGCACGGCGCCGGTGGCCAGCAGCACCCAGTCGGCCTGCAGCTCATGCTGCACGCCGTCCTTGCCGACGAGCGCACCGCAGACGCGCCCCTGGCCATCTTCCAGCGGCTTCTCGAAGCGCGCCGGCGCGATGAAACGGGCACCAGCGTCCTGGGCCGCCTGGCACAGCAACTCGTCGAGCTCGCGGCGCGGCAGCACCGCCAGCTCGCCCGGCACATCGATGCGGGTGCCGCGCGGGCCGATGCAACCCACATGGGCCACGGGCTCGGCACGCGCCATCACCTGGCCCAGCAGGCCCAGGCGCTGCAGGGCCGCATGGGCATCGGGGATCAGGCCATCGCCGCAGATCTTGTCGCGCCCCTGGGGCTGCTGATCGAGCAGCACCACGTCCACGCCGGCACGCGCCAGCACACGCGCCGCGGCGCTGCCGGCCGGGCCCGCGCCCACCACCAGCACCTCGCATCGCTGCGGCATTGGGGCCGCAGCCAGGGGTTCAGACATGCTTGTTCTCTCCTATTGAGTTGGGCACATTTTAGGGACGGCGGCGGTATTGACCGGAATCAAATCTCCGCCGGCGGCGCGGTGCGAGCATGATCAAAGCTTAGGAGAAGCCTCATGACCCAAGACCTGACCCCCGGCCAGCATGCGCAGCTGGAGATGCTGCTGGTGCAGCGCCAGCAGGAGCTGGAGCGCAGCCTGCACGGCCAGTTGGGCGAGCAATCGCGCGCCGAGCATGCGCGCGAGTTGCTGCTGCAGGACGGCGACGACGAGCCCGCCCGCGACGCCGACCGCGAGGTGGACCTGGCGCGCAGCGACCGCCATCTGGACGAGCTGCGCCAGGTCAACGAGGCCTTGCAGCGCCTGCGCGGCCAGGGCTATGGCCTGTGCAGCGATTGCGGCGAAGCGATCGCCTTCGACCGCCTGCAGCGCCAGCCCGAGGCGCTGCGCTGCCTGGACTGCCAGCGCCGCCTGGAGCGTGCGCAGGGCGACCCCAGCGCGCACCATCGCATCTGATCCACGCGGGCGCCGCAGGCGCCGCGCCATGAAAAAAGGGGCCGCTTGCGCGGCCCCTTTGAACTGGGTGGCTAGAACTTAGAAGTTGTAGCTGCCGGTGACGTACACCATGCGCATCATCGGATCGGCATAGCGCGGATCGTAGCCAACCTGGTGGCCCGAGGAGTCACGCAGGGTGAACGGCGGCTTGGAGTTGAACAGGTTGTTCACGCCCAGACGCAGTTCCAGATCCTTGTTGTACTTGTAGCTGCCTTGCCAATCCACGGTGGCGTAACGCGGCACCACGACCGAGACCGTGGTGTTCTTGTTGGTGGCCACATCACGCACGGTGGCGGTGATGTCCTGGTAGCCCGAACGAGCCTTCAGGGTCAGGGTGTTGGTGAAGGCACCGGTTTCCAGCTTGGCGGTGGCGCGCACGATGTTGCGGAAGGTCACTGCCGCGTTCTCGCCGTACTTGCCCAGGCTGTCGGTGAAGTCGTTGTCCGTGCCAGGACGGGTGTACGACGACTCGATCATGTAGGTGCCGGTCAGGCCAACGGTCAGACGGCCAGCGCCCGTGTTGAAACGCGTCACCACGTCCCAGTCGATACCCGAGGTCTTGGCCTTGCCGATATTGATCGACAGGCTCTTGAACGCGTAGTAAGCCTGGGGCTCGGCCGGCGTCCTGAAGGTGGTGAACAGCTCCTTGTACTTCTGCGGATCGGCAAAAGCCTGGTTGGCCGACACACCGCTGACGGCGTCGCTGATGTCGACGCGCCAGTAGTCGGCACCGATACCGAAGTCGTTGCTGGGCTCGAAGCGGATACCGACCGTGCCTTGCTTGGAGCGCTCGGGCTTCAGGTTGGCGTTGCCACCGGCGAGCTGGCTGTACTGGGTCTTGTCAGCCGGCTTGCAGGCGTCGGTGCCGGGGAAGGGGCAGGCGTAGTTGGCTGCGGTCACGCCGTTGGCCACCAGCGGCGCCGAGATGTCCAGCATCGCCGGTGCCTTGAAGCCGGTGCCGTAGGAGCCGCGCAGCAGCACGGCGTTGGAGACCTGGTAACGCGCCGACACCTTGTAGGTCACCTTGCTGGCCTTGTCGCCCACCGTGCTGTTGTTGACGGCGTCGGTGATCTTGCCGATCGAGTCATAGCGCAGCGCGCCGGTCAGCTCCAGATCCTTCACCACGGGCACCAGCAATTCGGTGAACAGGCCCATGTTGTCGCGCTTCACGTCGTAAGGCGTGGGCGCGTTGAAGTTGTAGATCTCACCGTTCACGGCAGCGGCCGAAGGCGTCTGCTTGTACTGGTAGTTGCGGAAGTCGCCGCCCAGACCCATGCTGACGGCGCCGGCCGGCAGCTTGAAGATCTCGCCAGAGGCGCGCACGTCCGCGGCCTTCATGGTGGTGGTGGCGGTGCGGATGGTGCCGTTGAAGATCGAGTTGGCGATCAGCGACTGGGCCGCGGCGGTCTGGTTGCCGGACGGCACGAAGGGGTCGATCGACACATTCTTGATGATGTCGGTGAACTCCTTGGTCTTGAAATAGCCGCCAACGTACTTCTCGTCGATGGCGTTCTGCGACCAGGTCACGGCACCGTTCACCGTCCAGTTGCCCAGGTCCACATCGGCGCCCAGCACCAGGTGCTTGGAGTCGGTGACGGTCTGCGAATCGCGCGTGCCGAAGTCGGTGGCGCGGTAGGCGGCGCTGACCGTGTTGACGTGCGCAATCTGGTTGGCCGTCAGGTAGGGGGCGACGTACTTGGTGAACAGCGAGGACGAGACCGGGATGGCCACGGGCACGGGGTTCGGTGCGATACGTGCGATCAGGTCGATGCGCGAGTAGGCGGCGTCGGTGAACAGGTTCACCTTGTCGCTGACCTTCAGGTTGCCCGCCAGGAACAGCGAGTCGCGCTTGAACTCGGGCACGATGTCGATCGTGCTGACGAAGTCGAATGCGCACATCTCGGTCACCGAGGTGGCGCTGGCCGAGTTGTTCAGGCTGTAGTAGTTGTTAGGTGCGCACTTGTTGCCGTTCGCCTTGTAGTAAGGGTTGAACGAGTAGTTCGCCAGCTTGGAGCTGGCAGGCTCGCCAGCCAGCGTCTTGAACGTCACCTGTGCATTGGCCGGATCGGCCGAGGTGCTGGTGCGGTCGTAGATGTAGTTCTTGCCGTTCCACTCGAAGGGCACCCAGGCCGACTTGGCGAAATCGCGGTCGCCGGACTTCATTTGCTTCTGCTCGTCGTGGCGATAGGTGGCCACGAGGTTGAAGCCCTGCTTGTCGATATCGCCCACGCCATAGGTGACGCTGGCATTGGCCGAGGCGCCGCCGCCTTCCAGCGGGGCATTGGCCTGCACCGTGACGTTGCCGCCCTGGCTGTTGCGCTTCAGCACGAAGTTCACCACGCCGGCGATGGCGTCCGAGCCGTACAGGGCCGAGGCGCCGTCGGTCAGCACTTCCACGCGCTCGATGGCGCTCATCGGGATGGCGTTCAGGTTGATGGTGGAGCCCGAGCCGGTCGGTGCGATACGACGGCCGTTCAGCAGCACCAGGGTGTAGGAACCGCCGATGTCATGGATGGAAGCGGTGGCGATACCGCCCGAGTTGGTGCCGATGGCGATATCGGCAACCTGGAAGCCCTGCATCGAAGGCAGCTTCTGGATCACTTCGGCCACGCTGGTCGCGCCCGAAGCGCGGATCTGCTCGGCACCAATGATCTGGACCGGCAGTGCGCCTTCGCTGGCGATGCGCTTGATGCTCGAACCCGTGATCTCGATACGCTCAAGCTGGTTTTGTGCCTGGGCCGACATGGTGCCCATGGCTGCGATGACGGCGGCGCCGATCACGCTGAATTTGTAAGTCCTCGACATGAAGTCCCTCTGAGGTGGTGGCCCAATAAAACCACTGCGCCCGACCTCTCCCTTGTGGGAAGACGCACTGGGCGCAGCAGCAAATACGTATACAAACTTTAACGTTTGGCTTTACGTTTGGGCATAGAGGGGGACCCTGTTGGGTCCGTGCAACGCATTTGACAAGTGCCGAACTACACGCTCCTGCGCGCTCAACGCGCCGCGGCCTTCACTTTCAGGCGCCAGGCATGCAGCAGCGGCTCGGTGTAGCCGCTGGGTTGCTGCTTGCCCTTGAAGACCAGGTCCAGCGCCGCCTGGAAGGCCGCGCCATCGGGATGCGCGGCCAGGCTCTGGTAGGCCGGGTCGTCGGCGTTCTGGGCGTCGACCACCTGGGCCATGCGGGCAAAGGTCTCGCGCACCTGGGCCTCGCTCACCACCCCATGGTGCAGCCAGTTGGCGATGTGCTGGCTGGAGATGCGCAGCGTGGCGCGGTCTTCCATCAGGCCGACGTTGTGGATGTCGGGCACCTTGGAGCAACCCACGCCCTGGTCCACCCAACGCACCACATAACCCAGGATGCCCTGCACGTTGTTGTCCAGTTCCTGCTGGCGCTCGGCTGCGCTCCAGCGCGCCTCGGCCACCACCGGAATGGTCAGCAGCTTGTTGAGAATGTCCTCACGCTCGGCTCGGAAATCGACCTTCTCCAGCTCCTGCTGCACCGCCGTCACGCTGACCTGGTGGTAATGCAGGGCATGCAGGGTCGCGGCGGTGGGCGAGGGCACCCAGGCGGTGTTCGCACCGGCCTTGGGATGGGCGATCTTCTGCTCCAGCATGGCCGCCATCAGATCGGGCATGGCCCACATGCCCTTGCCGATCTGGGCGCGGCCGCGCAGGCCGCAGGCCAGCCCGGTCAGCACATTGCTGCGCTCGTAGGCCTGGATCCAGGCCGAGCTCTTCATGTCGCCCTTGCGCATCATCGGACCCGCCAGCATGGCGGTATGCATCTCGTCGCCGGTGCGGTCCAGGAAGCCGGTGTTGATGAAGGCCACGCGGCTGCTGGCCGCGGCAATGCAGGCCTTCAGGTTCACGCTGGTGCGGCGCTCCTCGTCCATGATGCCCAGCTTGACGGTGCTGTCGGGCAGGCCCAGCAATTGCTCGACGCGGCCGAACAGCTCGGCCGCGAAGGCCACCTCGGCCGGGCCGTGCATCTTGGGCTTGACGATATAGATCGAGCCGGTGCGCGAATTGCCGCGGCGCTTCAGGTCATGCAGGGCGATGGTGACGGTGATGACCGCATCCATGATGCCCTCGGGGATCTCGGCGCCGCCCTCCAGCAGGATGGCCGGGTTGGTCATCAGGTGGCCGACATTGCGCACGAACATCAGCGAGCGGCCATGCAGCACGAGCTCGCCGCCGTTCGGTGCGCTGTAGCGCCGGTCGGCGTTGAGCGCGCGCGTAAACGTCTTGCCGCCCTTGCTGACCTCTTCGGTCAGCGTGCCCAGCTGGATGCCCAGCCAGTTGCTGTAGGCCAGCAGCTTGTCCTCGGCATCCACCGCGGCGACCGAATCCTCCAGGTCGAGGATGGTGGAGAGTGCCGCTTCCAGCACCAGGTCGCTGACGCCGGCGGCGTCGCTCTTGCCGATCGGCGTGGCGCGGTTGATCTGGATGTCCAGATGCAGGCCGTTGTGCACCAGCAGCACCGAACTCGGCGCCCCCGCCTCGCCCTGGTAGCCCGCGAATTGCGCGGGGTCTTGCAGCGCGGCGCGGCCGCCGCCGATCAGCTCCACCACCAATTGGCCGCCTTCGACGCGGTAGGCCGCGGCCTGGGTATGCGACAAGGCGCCGGCCAGCGGCGCGGCTTGGTCGAGCACGCGGCGCGCATAGGCAATCACCTTGGCGCCGCGCACCGGGTTGTAGGCGCCCCCTGTTGCCAATTTCTGCTCGGCGCCATCGGTCTCGGGGATCGCGTCGGTGCCGTAGAGCGCGTCATACAGCGAGCCCCAGCGCGCGTTGGCCGCGTTCAGCGCGTAGCGCGCGTTCAGGATCGGCACCACCAGCTGCGGGCCGGCCTGCAGGGCCAGCTCGGCGTCGACATGGGCGGTGCTGGATTGCACGTTCTCGGGCTGCGGCACCAGATAGCCGATCTCCTGCAGGAAGGCGCGATAGGCCGGCATGTCCTGGATCGGGCCGGGATGCGCGCTGTGCCACTGGTCCAGCGCGGTCTGCAGGCGCTCGCGCTCGGCCAGCAGGGCGCGGTTCTTCGGGGCCAGGTCGTGCGCGATGGCGTCGAAGCCGGCCCAGAACGCCGCGGGGGCAAGACCTGTCCCCGGCAGCACCTGCTGCTCGATGAAGCTGACCAGCGGGCTGGCGATCTGCAGACGGTGGATGGTGGTGCGCTCACTCATGACGGACTCCTGGCAAAGATGAACTACTGGTCCTGAATTTACGCGAGCTCGGGGGCGGAATTGCTGCGGTGCGGCGCGCTAGATCCATGACTTTTTTGCACAAATGAAACGGCTTTCTCGTTTCATTAGGCTGTTCAGACCCGGGAGGTAGCACAATCCACGGCCATGGATCGCCTCAAACAGATCGAGTCTTTTGTCTCCGTGGCCACCAAGGGCAGCCTCACCGCGGCCGCCCAGGCCGAGGGGGTGGCGCCTGCGGTGATGGGTCGGCGCATCGATGCGCTGGAAGCGCGCCTGGGCGTCAAGCTGCTGGTGCGCACCACCCGCAAGCTCACCCTCACCCACGAGGGCACGGCTTTTCTGGAGGACTGCCAGCGCCTGCTGGTGGACTTCGCGAACGCCGAGGCCAGCGTCAGCGCCGGAGGCATCAAGGCCGCGGGGCATTTGCGCATCACCGCCCCGGCCGGCTTCGGGCGCCGCCACCTGGCGCCCCTGGTGCCCGAGTTCCTGGCCCTGCATCCGGACGTCAGCCTGTCGCTGAACCTGAGCGACCGCGTGGTCGACATCGTCAACGAGGGTTTCGACTGCGCGGTGCGCGTGGGCGATCTGGTGGACTCCAGCCTGGTGAGCATGCGCCTGGCCGACAACCGCCGCCTCTGCGTGGGCAGCCCCGCCTACCTGAAGCGGGCCGGCGTGCCCGAGCACCCCGGCGAACTGGCCCGCCACCAATGCCTGATGCTCAGCTCCGACGCCAGCCAGACGCGCGGCTGGGCCTTCATGGTGGACGGTGAACTCAGCCATGCCCGGCCCAGCGGCCGGCTCGACTGCAGCGATGGCCAGGTCTTGCACGACTGGTGCCTGGCCGGTCTGGGCCTGGCCTGGCGCAGCACCTGGGAGGTGGAAGCCGACATCCAGGCCGGCCGGCTGCAAACCGTGCTGGACGCCTTTGCGGCGCCACCCAATGGCATTTTTGCGGTGATCCCGCAGCGCAAGCACCTGCCGCTGCGGGTGCGCTTGTGGATCGACTTCCTCAAGCAGAACTACGGCAGCCCGGCCTATTGGGCACGGGCCGCCTGAGTTAGATCACGACTTGTTGGACAGGCAATCCTTCATGAAGGCCTTGCGCTCGTCGCCCTTCTTGTCCTTGGCGTCGACGTTGCACTGCTTCATGCGCATCTGCTGCGGCGTGCCGGAGGCGGCCGGCGCTGCGGGCTTGGCCGACAGGCATTCCTTCATGAAGGCCTTGCGTTCGTCGCCCTTCTTGTCGCCGGCGTCCTTGTTGCAGCTGCCCATCTTGCTCTGCTGAGCGGTGGGCGCCTTGTCGGCGGCATGGGCGCCACCGGCAACAACGGCAAGCGAGAGCACGAACAGGCTGATCAGCTTTTTCATGGGGTTTCCTTCCCTGAGGGATTGGCAGAGGTGGCACAGGTGCCGAGAGCATTCCAACACAGCAACGCGCCGCTCTCAAGCATGGTTGACCCAGGCGCTCACATGATGCGGCGCGGATGCGCCAAGGCCTCGTGCGCCGCATGCAGGCGCCGCACCAGCACCTGGATGAAGGCGCGGTCGAAGCGGTGCTGGCATTCCGGACTCAGCAGGGCCAGCGACTCGGGCGTGAAGGAGATGGTGGTGCAGATCTGCGTCACGCGGATGTCGGTGCTGTGGCGGCGCAGATCGGGGTTGGGCGACAGATAGGCCATCTCGCCCACCGAGGTGCCCATGCCCAGGGTGGCCACCTTGTTGCCATCACGGTAGACCTCCACCTCGCCCTGGGCAATGATGTGGAAGGTGTTGCCCTCCTGGCCCTTCTTGTAGAGGGCGTGGCCCTCGGGATAGCGGCGCCAGCGCGCGCGGTGCACCACCTCCCACAGCTCCACGTCGCCGAAGAAGGCGAAGAACTCCAGGTCGCGCAGCAGGTTGAAGCGCTCCGAGTCCTTCACCTCGTAGAGCCGCGCCAGCGGCACCAGCTGGTTCGCCACCAGGCCGGACAGCGCGCGCGCAAAGCTGTCCCAGTCGGGGTAGCGCTCGCCCGGGTGCTTGGCCAGCGCCCGCAGGATCACCGCGTCCAGCTCGCGGGTGACGCCGCCACGCAGCCCCACCAGGGTCTGCGGCGCCTGGTGGTAGATCTGGTGCATCAGCGCCATCTGGCTCGGCGCGTCGAAGGGCGGGCGCCCGGCCACCAGGTGGTAGAGCACCGCGCCCAGGGCATAGATGTCGGCATGGCAGCCCACGTCGCCGCCCTCGATCTGCTCGGGCGGCATATAGGCCAGCGAGCCGACACGGTGCACCTGGGTGCTGTCGGAATTGAGGTTGAGCGCGCTGCCGAAATCGCTCACCTTCACATCGGTGAGTTCGCCCTGCCCGTCCAGCACCGCCAGCAGATTGGCCGGCTTCACGTCGCGGTGGATCAGGCCCTGGCGGAACACATAACCCAGCGCCATCGCGCACTTGAAGCCCAGCTCGACGATCTGGTCCAGCGGCAGCAGGCGGTCGCTGCGGCAGAAATGCTTGAGCGTCACGCCCTGCACATACTCCATCACCAGATAGGGCGAGTCGGGCTCGGGCACGGCGTCCAGGATCTGCACCACATTGGGATGCTGCAGCCGGCCGGCCAGGGCCGCCTCGGCGGCAAAGAAACGGCTGGTCATCTGCGCACCATCGGGGCCGTTGCGGCTCACCATGGCCCAGGAGCGCACCCGCTTGATGGCCACCTCGACGCCGCGGAATTCGTCCAGCGCCAGGAACACGTCGCTGGTGGCACCCTCGCCCAGACGCCGCAGCACGCGGTACTTGCCGATATAGCCGGGCAGGTCGTGCTCGGCGGCGACCGCCGGGCTGCCGGGTGTCGAACTGGATGCGGGTGGGGAGCTGCTCATGAGTGGGGCGTATCCTGCCCCAGCCCCGGCGCCCGGGCAAGCGGCAAGGAGGCTGTCGGGCTTGGGGATGGGTCCGCGTTGGGACGCCTTGGGGGTGCAGGCAAGGCGCAAAGCGCAGCCGGATTGGACATCCGGCGAGCATTTGCAACGCCGCATGCGCCCCCAAGGCGTCCCAACCCGTAGGGCCGAGGCGATTTGCCTACCCATCCGTCGTTGCCGGCGCCTAGTGGGGGCCGACCCCACGGCGGCACCGCCGCCTAGGCTGGCCAGGCAACTCGCCTCGGCGCGGCCCCATCCCCAAGCCCGACAGCCTCCTAGCCCCCCGTAGAATCCACCCATGATCCAAGCCAAGCAGGAGCTGCTCGCCGCCCTCGGTGCAGCCATCCAAGAACTGAGCCCCGGCGCCACCCTGGCCCCGGTCTTCGAATCGCCCAAGCAGGCCGCGCATGGCGATTTCGCCTGCACCGCCGCGATGCAGCTGGCGCGCCCGCTGAAGAAGAATCCGCGCGAGCTCGCTCAAGCCCTGATCGAGGCGCTGCAGCGCCACGCGGCCTTTGCGCGCTGGGTGGATGCGATGGAAATCGCCGGCCCCGGCTTCATCAATATCCGCCTCAAGCCGGCCGCCAAGCAGGCGGTGGTGGGCGAGGTGCTGAGCGCCGCGGCGGACTTCGGCCACCAGGGCGCCAACGACCAGCATGTGATGGTCGAGTTCGTCTCGGCCAACCCCACCGGCCCGCTGCATGTGGGCCATGCGCGCCAGGCCGCACTCGGTGACGCCATTTGCAGCCTGTTTCAAACCCAGGGCAGCCAGGTCACACGCGAGTTCTATTACAACGACGCCGGCGTGCAGATCGCCACGCTGGCCAACTCCACGCAATGCCGGCTGAAGGGGCTCAAGCCGGGCGATGCCGGCTGGCCCGATGCCGCCTACAACGGCGACTACATCCAGGACATCGCCGACGACTTCCGCGCCAAGAAGACCGTCAAGGCCGACGACCGCCAGTTCACCGCCTCCGGCGACGTGGACGACCTGGACGGCATCCGCCAGTTCGCGGTGGCCTATCTGCGCCATGAGCAGGATCTGGACCTGCAGGCCTTCGGCCTGCGCTTCGACAACTACTTCCTCGAATCCAGCCTCTACAGCTCGGGCCGCGTGGAAGACACCGTCGCCAAGCTGATCGCCAATGGCAAGACCTACGAGTTCGATGGCGCGCTCTGGCTCAAGACCACCGACTACGGGGACGACAAGGACCGCGTGATGCGCAAGTCCGAGGGGGGCTACACCTACTTCGTGCCGGACGTGGCCTATCACATCGACAAGTTCCAGCGTGGCTACACCAAGTGCATCAATGTGCAGGGCACCGACCACCACGGCACCATGGCGCGCGTGCGCGGCGGCCTGCAGGCGGCCAATGTCGGCATCCCCCAGGGCTTCCCGGACTACGTGCTGCACAAGATGGTCACGGTGATGAAGGGCGGCGAGGAGGTCAAGATTTCCAAGCGCGCCGGCTCCTACGTGACGCTGCGCGACCTGATCGACTGGACCAGCCGCGACGCGGTGCGCTTCTTCCTGATCAGCCGCAAGGCCGACACCGAATTCACCTTCGACGTCGACCTGGCGCTGAAGCAGAACGACGAGAACCCGGTGTTCTACGTGCAGTACGCGCATGCGCGCATCTGCTCGGTGATACGCAAATGGGTGGAGCTGGGTGGCGACGCGGCCGCGCTGGCCGGCGCCGACCTGAGCCTGCTGACGGCCCCCACCGAGGCCGCGCTGATGCTCAAGCTGGCCGACTATCCGCGCATGCTCACCAGCGCCGCGCAAGACCTGGCCCCGCATGACGTGGCCTTCTACCTGCGCGACCTGGCCGGCGCCTATCACAGCTACTATGCGGCCGAGCGCGTGCTGGACCAGGCGCCCGAGCTGACGCGCGCGCGCGTGGCCCTGCTGGCTGCCACCCGCCAGGTGCTGCGCAATGCCCTGGCCGTGCTGGGCGTGAGCGCGCCGGAACAGATGACGCGTGAAACAACGGAGAACGCATGAGCGGTGCGAACAAAAACAGCGGTGAGCGCGGTGGCTTCGTCCTCGGCCTGATCGTCGGCCTGCTGCTGGGCCTGGCGGTGGCGCTGGGCGTGGCGCTCTACATCACCAAGGTGCCGATCCCCTTCGTCGACAAGGTGCCGCAACGCACCGCCGAGCAGGACGCGCAGGAAGCCGCGCGCAACAAGAACTGGGACCCCAACGCCCCGCTGGCCGGCAAGAGCGCCGCCAAGATGGCCAGCGGCGTGGTGGGCGGTGCGCCCGCGCCCATGGTGACGGCGCCCGTGACAAGCACGCCAGCCCCGGCCGCCAGCGCCGTCGCGCCCACCGCGAGTACGGCCGCCAAGGCCAAGCCCGCCGAGAAGCCGGCCGACAAGAGCACCGAGAAGGCCGCCGCCGCGAGCGCCCCGGCCGCGGATCCCTATATCTACTTCGTGCAGGCGGGCGCCTATACCCGCACCGAGGACGCCGAGGCGCAACGCGCCAAGCTGGCGATCCAGGGCTTCAGCGCCAAGGTGTTCGAGAAGGAACAGTCCGGACGCCCCGTCTACCGGGTGCGGGTGGGCCCGATGGACGCCCGCGACGAGGCCGAGGGCGCGCAGCGCAAGATCGAGGCGGCCGGCTTCGAGGCCAATCTGGTAAGGGTTCAGCGTTAAAGACTCGCCTAAGCAAGCCGGGTCAGAATGGCCCGCTGCTCAGCGTCACCTAGAGAGGAAATTCAGCATGAAGCGTCGTGATTTTTCCGCCCAACTCGGCCTCAGTGTCATTGGCGCCGGCCTGCCCGGCCTGGCGCTCGCGCAGGGCGGTCCGATCGAGGGCAAGCATTACCAGAAGCTCTCGCAGGCCCTGCCCACCACCCCGGGCAAGATCGAGATCGTCGAGTTCTTCTGGTATGGCTGCCCGCATTGCTACGCCTTCGAGCCCGCCATCGAGGCCTGGGCCCAGCAGCTGCCGGCCGATGTGAGCTTCCGCAAGGTGCATGTGGCCTTCCGCGCCAATGTGAAGATCCACCAGCGCATGTTCTATGCGCTCGAAGCGATGGGCAAGGAAGCGCAGGTGCGCGGCGCCGTGTTCGCGGCCATCCACCAGCAGGGCCAGGCGCTCGACAGCGCCAAGAGCCAGGCCGACTTCCTCTCCAAGCTGGGCGTTGACCCGGCCAAGTACCAGGACGCCTACAACTCCTTTGGCGTCAACACCAAGTGCCAGCAGGCCGAAAAGCTCAGCGAGGCCTACCGCATCGATGGCGTGCCCTCGATCGGCATCGGCGGCCGTTTCCTGACCTCGCCCAGCATCGCCGCCGGCGGTGAACGCCTGCCCGAGACCGAAGGCGGCCGCCGCGCACTGGCGGTCAGCGACTTCCTGATCCAGCGCATCCGCAAGCCCTGATCCGGGTGGCAAGCCCGGCCGCGGAAGCCAGCAGGCCGGGCTAGAATGGTCTGCAAGTTCTATGCCGCCTATGCCCACCCCCACGCCCAGCTCGACCTCCGCCCGCAGCCTCCTGTGCTGCGCGTGCCTTGCAGCCCTGCTGGCCTCGGGGCTGGCGCGGGCCGAGAAGGCGGACCGCAACAAGCCCGTCAACATCAGCTCGGAGCGCGGCGGCCGGCTCGATGTGGTGAACCAGCGCACCGAGTTCAACGGCAACGTGATCCTCAGCAAGGGCAGCATGCTCCTGAAGGCCGAGCGCATGGATGTGCGTGAAACCTCGGACGGCTACCACCAGGCCTACGCCAGCGGCGAGACCGGCAAGCCGGTGCAGTTCCGCCAGGCGCGCGACGTGGCCGGCGAGGCCATCGAGGGCACGGCCGACCAGCTCGAATACGACAGCCGCTCCGACACCGTGCGCTTCGTCGGCAACGCGGTGGTGCGCCGCGTGCGCGGCGACGCGGTGGCCGACGAGATCACCGGTGCGCTGATCGTCTACGACAACCGCAGCGAGGTCTTCAGCGTCGACGGCGGCCTGGCCTCGCCGCATCCCAGCGGCCGCGTGCGCGTGGTGCTGATGCCCAGGGCCGCCAGCGCCGCCGAGGGCAGCGCGGCGCCTGCCGCCTCCGCCCCGCTGCCGCTGCAAACCAGCCCGAGCCTGCAGACCAGCCCGCGCAAGCCTTCATGACGCAGCACACCCCGGCGCTGGAGACCGGCATCGCGCCCAGCCGGCTGGAGGCGGAAGGCCTGCAAAAAACCTATGGCGTGCGCCGCGTTGTCAAGAACGTGCATGTGGACGTGCACAGCGGCGAGGTGGTGGGCCTGCTGGGCCCCAATGGCGCCGGCAAGACCACCAGCTTCTACATGATCGTGGGCCTGGTGCGCGCCGATGCCGGCGAGATCCGCATCGACGGCCAGCCGGTGCAGCGCCTGCCCATCCACCAGCGTGCGCGCCTGGGCCTGAGCTATCTGCCGCAGGAGGCCTCGATCTTCCGCAAGCTCACGGTGGAAGAAAACATCCGCGCGGTGCTGGAATTGCAGCTCGACGACCATGGCAAGGCCTGGCCCCGCGCCCGCATCGATGCCGCGCTGGAGACCCTGCTGCACGAGCTGAGCATCGAGAAGCTGCGCGACAGCCCGGCGCCCTCGCTCTCGGGCGGCGAGCGGCGCCGCGTCGAGATCGCGCGCGCCCTGGCCACGCAGCCGCGCTTCATCCTGCTGGACGAGCCCTTCGCCGGCGTGGACCCGATCGCGGTGCTGGAGATCCAGCGCATCATCAGCTTCCTGAAGGCGCGCGGCATCGGGGTCCTGATCACCGACCACAATGTGCGCGAGACCCTGGGCATCTGCGACCGCGCCTACATCATCAGCGAGGGCGCCGTGCTGGCCGAGGGCACCCCGCAAGAGATCGTCGAGAACCCGGACGTGCGCAAGGTCTATCTCGGCGAAAACTTCCGCATGTAAGCGATGAAACCGTCGCTGCAGGTACGCCTCTCCCAGCATCTGTCGCTGACGCCGCAGCTGCAGCAGTCCATCCGTCTGCTGCAGCTCTCCACCCTGGAGCTGAACCAGGAGGTGGAGCAGATGCTCACCAGCAACCCGCTGCTGGAAACCGACGAGGAGTTTGGCGAGGCCGCGCCGGTGCGCCTGGATGCGGCGGCGCCGCTGCAGCGCGAGGACTCGGCGGCCGAAGTGAGCGCGGAGAGCAGCGGCGAGGGCGAGTCGGTGGCCGAGATCAAGGGCGACGACTTCGGCACCACCGAGCGCGACGACTGGGAGAACGGCACCGAGCGCGACGACTTCGACGGCATCCGCGAGACGCCCGGCACGGGCAGCGGCAGTGGCGACGATGATGGCGAACGCCCCGAACAGCAGGGCCCCGGCATCTCGCTGCAGGAACATCTGAACGCCCAGCTCGCCGGCATGCAGCTGAGCCAGACCGACCGCGCCGCGCTGATGGTGCTGATCGAGTCGCTCAACGAGGACGGCTATCTGGAAGACAGCCTGGAAGAGCTCACCGAGGCGCTCGCGGGCGATGCCGATGCCGAGGCGCGCGAGGAGCTGCTGGACACGCTCAAGTGCGCGCTCAAGTGGTTGCAGAGCCTGGAGCCGGTGGGCGTGGGCGCGCGCAACCTGTCCGAGTGCCTGCTGCTGCAGTTGCGCGCCAAGCCGCGCAGCCAGGCCCAGGTGGTGGCGATCCTGATCTGCAAGCAATACCTCGAGCTGCTGGCCAAGCGCGACCTGAAGCGTCTGATGTCGCTCACCGGCGCCGACGAGGCCTTGCTGCGCGAGGCCCAGGGCATGATCACCGAGCTGGAGCCCAAGCCGGGCCGCCAGTTCGCGCGCAGCGAGGCGGCGGCGGTGGTGCCGGACGTGATCGTGCGCAAGTCCGGCCGCGGCTTCCGCGTCACGCTCAACCCCGACGTGATGCCCAAGCTGCGCATCAACGAGCTCTACGCCCACGCGCTGCGCCAGACGCGCGGCGGCGTCAGCAATTCGCCGCTGGGCACGCAGCTGCAGGAGGCGCGCTGGTTCATCAAGAACATCCAGCAGCGCTTCGACACCATCCTGCGCGTCTCCGAGGCCATCGTGGAGCGCCAGAAGGGCTTCTTCTCGCATGGCGAGCTGGCGATGAAGCCGCTGGTGCTGCGCGAGATCGCCGACGAGCTGGGCCTGCACGAGTCCACCATCTCGCGCGTCACCACCGCCAAATACATGGCCACGCCCTGGGGCACCTTCGAGCTCAAGTACTTCTTCGGCTCGGGGCTCAACACCGAGGCGGGCGGCAATGCCTCCAGCACCGCGGTGCGCGCCCTCATCAAGCAGTTCGTGGCCGCCGAGGATGCCGCCAAGCCGCTCTCGGACAGCCAGCTTTCCAGCATGCTGGAGGAGCAGGGCATCCAGGTGGCGCGCCGCACCGTGGCGAAATACCGCGAAGCGCTGAAGATCGCGCCGGCCAATCTGCGCAAGGCCATGTAGCCGGCCTCAGATTGAGAAACATCAAGCTTTGAAGCCCATGGACTGGGTACCGTGGCATCCCTCGATGTCCGCCCCGTCCCACCTCGACCTGCCCGCCGTCCATGCCTGGAGGCGCTGGCGCGCCTGGGCCTTGCTGGCGCTGGTGCTGGCGCTGGCCTGGGCCCTCGCGCTGGGCTGGCTGGCCAATGAACGCGAGGCGCTGCGCCGCCACGAGGGCGAGAAGCTCGAGGGCCTGGTGCGCACCCTGGACGGCATCGTCGCGCAGCAGATGATTGCCGCCCATGCCGCGCTGCAGACGGTGGCCTCGCAGGCGCCGGGCTGGCGGCCGGCCCAGCTGCAGCAGGACGGCGAGCCCCTGATGCGCACCCTGACCCAGGCCATGCCGGGCGTGCGCGCGCTGCTGCTGCTGGATGCCCAGGGCCAGGTCAGGGCCAGCTCGCATGTCGACCTGCTGCAGCTGGACCTGCACCAGCACGCCGCCGTGCAGGCGCTGCGCGCCCAACCGCAGGCCGGCATGCTCTATTTGTCGCCGCCCCTGCTGGACCCGCCGGCCGGGCATTCCATCAGCCTGGCGCGCCTGCTCTTCGATCACCGCGACCGGCCGGTCGGCCTGGTCATGGCGCTGCTGGACCCGCACTACTTCGGCCTGCTGCTGCAGACCGCCCAGCCCTCCGAGCAGACCTGGGCCGCGCTGGCGCATCAGGACGGCATGCTGTTCACGCTGGCGCCCGAGCAACCGGAGCTGATGGGGCGCAATCTGCTGGAGCGGCCGGGCTCGGTGCTGCAGCAGCATCTCAGCGAGGGGCGCGAGGCCAGCCTGCAGCTGGCGCATTCGCGCCTCACCGACGACTTGCGCCTGGTGGCCACGCGCAGCGTCCACGCCGCCGGCCTGCCGGCCGACAAGCAGCTGGTGGTGGCGGTGGGGCGCACGCTGGCCAGCGTCGAGGCGCCCTGGCTGCGCCAGCGCCAGGCGCTGCTGCAGCTAGGCCTGGCGCTGAGCCTGGGCGCCGCACTGACGCTGTGGCTCTGGCAACGCCGCCGCGGCCTGCTAGCCCGGCTGCGCCAGCAGGCCGCGCAGGCGCTGAAGGCCCAGGCCGAGCAGACCCAGGCCATCCTCGACAACATGGTCGATGGCGTCATCACCATCGACCGCCATGGCGTGATCGCCTCGATCAACCCGGCGGCCTGCCGCATGTTCGGCTACCAGGCGCGCGAGCTGCTGGGCGGCAAGGTCAACCGGCTCATGGCCGAACCCGAGCGCAGCCTGCACGACGCACATATCAAGCGTTATCTGGAAGGCGGCGCGCCGCGCGTGATCGGGCTGGGCCGCGATGTCAACGGCCTGCGCAAGGACGGCCAGAGCTTCCCCATGAGCCTGGCGGTCTCGCACATCGAGCGCGACGGCGAGCCGCTGTTCATCGGCCTGACGCGCGACATCACCGAGCGCAAGCGCGCCGAGGCCGCGATCGAGCAGCTCGCCTTCTACGACCCGCTCACCGGCCTGCCGAACCGCCGCCTGCTGCTGGACCGCCTGCACCAGGCCCTGGCGGCGAGCCGGCGCGGCGCGCGCCAGGGCGCGGTGCTGTTCATCGACCTGGACAACTTCAAGTCGCTCAACGACACCCTGGGCCACGGCATGGGCGACCGCATGCTGCAGGCCGTGGCCAAGCGCCTGCAGGCCTCGCTGCGCGCCGAGGACACGGTGGCGCGCTGGGGCGGCGACGAGTTCGTGGTGCTGCTGCAGGACCTGGGCCAGGACGCGCGCCGCGCCGCCCTGCATGCCGAGGCCGCCGGCGAGAAGCTGCTGCGCGTGCTGGGCCAGCCCTACCACCTGGACGACAGCGCGCACCACAGCACGCCCAGCATCGGCATCGTGATGTGGGGCGAGGCCGAGTCCAGCGCCGAGGAGCTGCTCAAGCACGCCGATCACGCGCTCTACCAGGCCAAGGCCGCGGGGCGCAACCGGCTCTGCTTCTTCGACCCGGTGACCCAGGCGGCGATGGCCGAGCTGGCCCTGCTGGAGGCCGATCTGCGCCAGGCGGTGAACTACCAGCAGTTCGAGTTGCATTACCAGGCCCAGGTCGATGCCGACGGCCGCCTGCTGGGCGCCGAAGCCCTGCTGCGCTGGCAGCATCCGCAGCGCGGCTGGATCTCGCCGGCCCAGTTCATCCCGCTGGCCGAGCATTGCGGCGTGATCGGCCAGCTGGGTGAATGGGTGCTGCAGCAAAGCTGCGCCCAGCTCAGCGCCTGGGCCCAGGTGCCGGCGCTGGCCGGGCTCAGCCTGGCGGTGAACCTGAGCGCACACCAGTTCCGGCAGAAGGGTTTGCTGGGCTTCATGCAGCAGCTGCTGGCGCGCAGCGGCGCGCCCACCGACAAGCTCAAGCTCGAGCTCACCGAGAGCGCCCTGGTGGAAGACGTGGAGGCGGTGATCGCGCTGATGGGCGAGCTGCGCCGCCTGGGCCTGCGCTTCTCGCTGGACGATTTCGGCACCGGCTATTCCTCGCTGGCCTATCTGAAGCGCCTGCCGCTGGACCAGCTCAAGATCGACCAGAGCTTTGTGCGCGATCTGCTCACCGAGCCGAATGCCCAGGCGATTGCGCGCGCGGTGATACAGCTGGGCGACAGCCTGGGCCTGGCGGTGATTGCCGAGGGCGTCGAAACCGAGGCCCAGATGCTGGCCCTGCGCGGCCAGGGCTGCCATGCCTTCCAGGGCTATTTCTTCGCCCGGCCGCTGCCGCTGGCGGAATTCGAGGCGTTGGCGCACAAGCTGGGACAATAGCGGCTTTTCTCCCGCCCCCTGCCGCCATGTCCCGCGCCGAACTCCTGAATCTGTTTGTCTCCTGCCCCGGCGGTGTCGAAGCCCTGCTGGAGCAGGAGCTGCGCGCCGTGCTGCCCAAGGGCAAGATCGAGGCCCTGCGCGGCGGCTGCGCGGTGCGCGCTGAAGCTGAAGGCGTGCTGATCATCAATCTCGAGAGCCGGCTGGCGCAGCGCGTACTGGTGGAGCTGATCGAGGGCGGCTACCGCCACGAGGACGATCTCTATGCGCTGGCGCGCCAGGTCGACTGGGAGCGCTGGATCACGCCGCGCCACACCATCAAGGTCGACACCACCGCCCACCGCTCACCGCTCAAGAGCCTCAACTTCGCCACCCTGCGGGTGAAGGACGCGATCTGCGACACCTTGCGCGACGCCACCGGCGAGCGCCCCAGCGTCGACACCTATGCCCCCGACCTGCCGGTGGTGCTGCATGTCGGCGAGGAGCGCGCCGCGCTCTATGTGGACACCTCGGGCGAGCCGCTCTTCAAGCGCGGCTGGCGCGTCGACAAGGGCGATGCCCCGCTTAAGGAAACGCTGGCCGCCGCGATGCTGGCCGCGGCCGGCTGGAAGGGCACGCCCGACACCGGCGGCGCCCTGCACGACCCCTGCTGCGGCTCGGGCACCATCCCGATCGAGGCGGCGCTGATCGCCAGCGGCGCGGCGCCCGGCATCATGCGGCGCTTTGCCTTCGAGGCGCAGCTGCCCTTCCAGCCCCTGCAGAACCGCTGGGCCGAGCTCAAGCGCGCCGCGCAGGCGCGCGTGCATGCACCCGCCGTGCCCATCTACGCCAGCGACGTGGCCTTCCGCATGGTGGACTTCGCGCGCCGCAACGCCGAGCGCGCCGGCGTGGCCCAGTACATCCAGTTCAACGGCGGCGACGCGCTGGAACGCCCCGCGCCGCAGCTGCCCGAGGGCATGCCCGGCACGCTGATGATGAATCCGCCCTATGGCGAGCGCATCGAGGTGCGCGGCAAGGCGGCCGCGGTGCGCGAGCACAGCGGCTCGGAGCAGCGCGACGCCACCGACGACTTCTTCCCCCGCCTGGCCTCGCACTGGAAGCGCGGCTACACGCAGGCGAGCGCCGGCTGGACCGCCTGGATGCTGAGCCCCGACATGAAGCTGCCCACCAAGATGCGGCTGAAGGAGTCGCGCCGCTTCCCGATGTGGAACGGCCCGATCGAGTGCCGGCTGTTCCGCTTCGATCTGGTGGCGGGCTCGGCGCGCGCGCCCAGGTCAGAGGCCGCGAACGCGGAACCTAACGACTGAACTGCCGACGCTCAGGCGGACTGCAGCGCCAGCCAGGAGAGCGCCGCCAGCGGCGCGGTATCGGCGCGCAGGATGCGCGGGCCCAGCTTGGCGGCCACGAAGCCGCGCGCACGCGCCGCCTCCTCCTCGGCCGGGCTCAGGCCGCCCTCGGGGCCGCTCAGCACCAGCGTCTCGGCTGCGGCGGCCTGCTGGTTCACCAGCTCGTGCAGGGGCCTGGCGGCGCCCGGGCTCAGCAGCCAGCGCCGCTGCGCTGGCGCGGGCTCGCCCAGGCCGGCCAGCCAGGCCGCCAGCGGCTGCACCGGCGCGATGCGCGGCACACGCGTGCGGCCGCTCTGCTCGCTGGCCGCCACCGCCACGCCCTGCCAATGCGCCACCTTCTTGTCGGCGCGCTCGCCGGCCAGGCGCAGCACCGAACGCTCGCTCATCAGCGGCTGCAGCGCCGCGGCGCCCAGCTCGGTGGCCTTCTCGATCAGGCCGTCCATGCGGTCGTTGGCGGGCATCACCACCGCCAGGGTCAGGTCTTGCGCAAGCTCGCGCTGCACCAGCTGGCGCGCCTGCAGGTGCACGCGCACCTCGCTGCGGCCCATCGCCAGCACCTCGGCCTGCCACTCGCCGCCGCTGCCATCGAACAGGGTCACGGGGCTGCCGGGCTGCAGGCGCAGCACCTGCACATGGCGGGCCGCGCTGGGCGGCAGGCTCAGCTCGCCAGCGGCAAGCGGGGTCTCAACAAAAAAACGCGGGGGCATGGCTCAACTCCTGAGCCCGCAGTTTAGGTGCTCATCCCCATGGCGCGTCGCACCTGCCGGGCCAGGTCTTCGCCCTGGGCCTCGCGCACCTGTTCGACAAAGCGTTGCGCCAGCATCTGCAGCTCGTGCAGATTGCCGCAGCGCTCCACGTCCAGCACCACCCGGTAACCCTTCATCAGGCCAAGGTATTGCTTGGCATGGCGGGTCAGGTAGGCATACAGCTCCTCGTAGCCCAGCTGCGGCAGCTCGCTGCCGTCCAGCGCCAGCACGGGCGACGCGGCGAGCGCAGGGGCAGCAGCAGCGCCAGCAGCAGGAATCGCCGCAGTGGCCCCGAAGGGCGCCGCCACCAGGGCGTGCTGCAGCAGCAGTTCGAAATCGGCCTCGGTGGCACCCTGCACCAGCGCCAGCCACTGGCGCGCGGTCTTGGAGGCATCCAGCACCAGCAGCAGATTGCGGGCCACGCGCGAGAGGGCCAGGGCGCGGCCCTTGATTTCCGCGCGTCCGGCTTCGGTCTTCTGATAGTTCAGGTCCAGCACCGCAATCCCTCCAGTGGCTCAGCTTACGCCGAGGCTGTGCGTCGGCGGCCGCTCGCGATGCTACTTTTTGTCGCGTAGTTCACGCCGCAGGATTTTGCCCACCGGAGTCTTGGGCAGTTCGGTGCGGAACTCGACGATCTTGGGGCGCTTGTAGCCGGTCAGGTTGGCCTCGCAATAGGCGCGCACATCGGCCTCGCTGATGGCCGGGTTCTTCTTCACGATCACGACCTTGACGGCCTCGCCGGCCTTCTCGTCCGGGATGCCCACGGCGGCGCATTCCAGCACGCCCTCCATCTGGGTCAGCACGTCCTCGATCTCGTTCGGATAGACGTTGAAGCCGCTCACCAGAATCATGTCCTTCTTGCGGTCCACGATCTTGAAGTAGCCGCGCTCGTCCACCGTGCCGATGTCGCCGGTGCGGAAGAAGCCGTCGGGCGTCATCACCTTGGCGGTTTCGTCGGGGCGCTGCCAGTAGCCGGCCATCACCTGCGGGCCCTTGATGGCGATCTCGCCGGCCTGGCCGGGGCCGACCTCCTGGCCGTCGTCATCCAACAGCTTGAGCTCGGTGCTGGACATCGGCATGCCTATGGTGCCGCTGTAGGCGGTGCTGTCGGTGGGGTTGCAGGTGGCCACCGGCGAGGTCTCCGACAGCCCGTAGCCCTCGACGATGGGGCAGCCGGTCTTGTCCAGCCAGAGCTTGGCGGTGGCCTGCTGCACCGCCATGCCGCCGCCCACCGAGATCGCCAGATGGCTCCAGTCCACGCTGTTGAAGTCGGCATGGTTGGCCATCGCCATGAACAGCGTGTTCACCGCCGGCAGGCTGTGGAAGCGATGCTGGGCCAGCTCCTTGAACACCGCCGGCAGGTCGCGCGGATTGGGGATCAGCACATTGCAGCCGCCCATGTGCATGGACAGCATCATGTTGGTGGTGAAACCGAAGATGTGATACAGCGGCAGCGCGCAGATGCTCACCATCTGCTCGCCGGCCGGGATCTTCTTGAGCGCCGGCTGGTACCAGGCCTCGGCCTGCATCACATTGGCCACCAGATTGCGATGCAGCAGCACCGCGCCCTTGCTGACGCCGGTGGTGCCGCCGGTGTACTGCAGCACCGCGATATCGCCCGGCTGCACATGCGGCGCCTTGTAGGCCATGCCGCGGCCGCGGCCCAACGCGTCGTTGAAGCGCACCGCGCTGGGCAGCTCGAAGGCCGGCACCAGCTTCTTCACCTTGCGCACCACGTAGTTGACGATCAGGCCCTTGGGGAAGCCCAGCAGATCGCCCATAGCGGCCAGCACCACATGCTTGGTGGGCACCTGGTTGATGACCTGCTGCAGGGTGGCGGCAAAGTTCTCGATGATGACGATGGCCTTGGCGCCGGCGTCCTTGAGCTGGTGCTCGAGTTCGCGCGGCGTGTAGAGCGGGTTCACGTTCACCACCACATAGCCGGCGCGCAGCACCGCCGCCACCGCCACCGGGTATTGCGGGATGTTGGGCATCATGAGGGCGACGCGGTCACCCTTGTCCAGGCCCAGGCTCTGCAGATAGGCGGCCAGGGCGCGCGACATCTCGTCGATCTGCGCGAAGCTGATGCTGCGCCCCATGATCTTGTAGGCGGCGCGCTGCGGGTATTTCTTGAACGCCGCATCCATCAGGTCGACCAAGGACGGATAAAGCCCGGTGTTGATCTCCGCGGGCACGCCCTCGGAATAATGCTTCAGCCAGATTTTCTCCATCTTTTGTCTCCAGTACGGTGGGCGCATTCTCGGCCATGGGTGGTGCCCCCAGCATCAGGGGATTCGATAGCGCTCTTTAGAGCGCACGCTCAAGCGGCGCGACCGGGATCAGCAGGCAGATCTCGCAGCCGCCCTCCTCGCCCGGCCGCCAGGCGATCTCGGCGCCGATGCGCTGCGCGCGCTTGCGCATATTGCGCAGGCCCTGGCCGGCGCGCGGCGCCTCGGGCAGGCCGCGGCCGTTGTCGTTGATGCTGAGCAGCACCGCGCCGCCATCCTCGGTCAGCCGGGTGCGAAAGCGCACGCGCGTGGCCTGGGCATGGTGCAGCACATTGCTGAGCGCCTCCTGCACGATGCGCACCAGATCGCGGCCATGCGTGCCCATCAGGCGCGGCAGCGAAGGCGTGTCGCCCAGCTGCCAGTCCAGTTCCAGGCCCGCGGCGCCCAGGCGCTTGCCCATGCGGTGGCGGAAGTTGGCCAGCAGCAGGCTCAGATCGCCATCGTTGATGGCAAGGGCGTCGACGGTGAGGCGCATCTCGTCCACGCAATCGTCGAGCAGGCGGCTGAGGGTCTCGCGGTCCATGCCCTGCTCGGCGCCCAGCTTGGCCATCAGCAGCTGCGAACCCAGGCCGTCGTGCATCTCCTGCAGCAGGCGCTCGCGCTCCTCGGCCGCGCTGCGCAGCTGCTCGCTGTGCTGCAGCTCGCGGTAACGCGCCTCCAGCTCGGCGCTGCGCTGGGCCAGCGCCGCCTCCAGCTCGGCGCGCGCCTGGGTCTGGGCGCGCAGGGAATGCACGAAGCGGCGCTGCAGCGCAAAGCCGGCCATCATGATGAGGCAGGCATAGCCCACCACGTTCACGTCCACCACGCTGAAGCGCTCGCGCTCCACCAGGGCGAAATAGCTCACATACATCCAGGCCAGCACCGACAGGCCCACCACCGCCGCGCCCATGCCCAGCACCGCGCGGCCGCTGCGCCAGGCGGCCCGCAGCGCCAGCGCCCAGGCCACCAGCAGCACCAGGCTGCGGCTGCCCAGCGCCCACCAGGGCCAGGGGTGCTGGAAGTCGGTCCAGGCAAGGCCCGCATGGGCGGCCCAGAGGTCCAGCGGCAGGCCCAGCAGCGCATAGGCCAGCGCCAGGCGCTGCGGCCAGCGCGTCGGCCAGCCCAGCAGCTTGGCCACCAGGAACAGCATCAGCGCCTTGGAGACCACGTCGGCGGCGTCCAGCAGCATGCGCCACCAGGGCGCCGGCAGCAGCGGCTGGCCCACCAGATAGGGCAGCAGCAGCAGGGCCGCCAGCAGGCAGTAGATGCCGGTCACGCCGTTCAGCCACTCCTGGCGCAGCGCCAGCCAGACCAGCAGCAGGAACAGGCCGATGATGAGGCCGCAGAGCGCGGTGACCAGGCGTGCACCCTGCCAGGCGCGCCGGCTTTCCTGCAGGCTGCGCACCGCCTCGGCCGGCCCCAGCAGCACCGGCGAGAGGCTGCTGCCCTCGAAGCCGGGCGCAAACAGGCGCAGGGCCAGCCGGTGCTGCCCGGCCACCAGCATCGAGGGCGGCACGTTCACGAGCAGGTTGCGGCTGCCCAGCATCAGGCCGCGCTGCGCGATCTCGACCTCGTCGCCCACGCTGGAATAGGCGAGCAACTCGCCGTCCAGGTAGACGGTGACGCTGGGGCGGTGCTGCAGGCTCAGCAGAAAGGGCGTCTGCGCCGGCTGGCCGAGCTCGAAGTCCAGCAGCAGCCAGTTCGCGCCCAGGGTCGCGCCGCGCACCTGCGATTGTGCAAACGGCAGCAAGACGCGACGCGCATGCTCGGGCTGGCGCGCGGGCAGCAGCTCGCTGTCGTCGGAGAACTGCCAGGCCTCGCTGAGGCGCTGCACCTCGGGCGGCAGCGCGGTGTTGTAGCGCTGCGAGAGCGCATGCAGGCCCAGCATCAGCAGGGCCGGCAGCAGGATGGCCAGCGCCAGCAGCGCCCAGCCATCCAGCCGGCGCGCTGGGGCGGCGGCGCGTGCGGCCTCCGGCTCCCAGGCGCCAGCCTCCATCGCTACTCCACGGCCTTCAGCATGTCCTCGACCACCTTCTTGGCATCTCCGAACACCATCATGGTCTTGTCCATGTAGAACAGCTCGTTGTCCAGGCCCGCGTAGCCGGCCGCCATCGAGCGCTTGTTGACGATGATGGTCTTGGCCTTGTAGGCCTCCAGGATGGGCATGCCGTAGATGGCGCTGCCCTTCACATGCGCGGCCGGGTTCACCACGTCGTTGGCGCCCAGGATGATGGCGACATCGGCCTGGCCGAACTCGCCATTGATGTCCTCCATCTCGAACACCTGGTCATAAGGCACCTCGGCCTCGGCCAGCAGGACGTTCATGTGGCCGGGCATGCGGCCCGCCACCGGATGGATGGCGTACTTGACGATGACGCCCTTCTCGGTGAGCTTGGCCGCCAGCTCCTTCACCGCATGCTGGGCGCGCGCCACCGCCAGGCCATAGCCCGGCACGATGATGACGCTCTCGGCATTGCCCATGATGAAGGCGGCATCGTCGGCGCTGCCGCTCTTGACGTTGCGCTGCGCGGCACCGCCCGCCGCCGCGGCCGTGGCGTCGCCACCAAAGCCGCCCAGGATGACGTTGAAGAACGAGCGGTTCATCGCCTTGCACATGATGTACGAGAGGATGGCGCCCGAGCTGCCCACCAGCGAGCCGGCAATGATCAGCATCGAGTTGTTGAGCGAGAAGCCGATGCCGGCCGCCGCCCAGCCCGAGTAGCTGTTGAGCATCGACACCACCACCGGCATGTCGGCGCCGCCGATCGGGATGATGATCAGCACGCCCAGCACGAAGGCCAGCGCCAGGATGATCATGAAGGCGCCCCAGCTCTCGCTCCAGGCGAAATAGGCACCCAGGCCCAGGGTGGTGACGCCCAGCGCCAGGTTCAGCATGTGCTGGCCGGCAAAGCTCACCGGCGCGCCCTGGAAGAGGCGGAACTTGTACTTGCCGCTGAGCTTGCCGAAGGCGATCACCGAACCGCTGAAGGTGATGGCACCGATGGCCGCGCCCAGGAACAGTTCGATGCGGTTGCCCACGGGAATGGCCATGCCCTTGGCGGTGATGCCGAAGGCATAGGGCTCGGCCACCGCAGCCACCGCGATGAACACCGCCGCCAGGCCGATCATGCTGTGCATGAAGGCCACCAGCTCGGGCATCTTGGTCATCTCGACCTTGTTGGCCATATAGGCGCCGGCGCCGCCGCCGATCACCAGGCCCGCCAGCACATAGCTCAGGCCGAAGGCATTGCCGCCCGCCAGCTTGACGATCAGCGCGCCGGTGGTGACGGCGGCGATCGCCATGCCCACCATGCCGAACAGATTGCCCTTGATCGAGGTGGTGGGGTGCGAGAGCCCCTTGAGCGCCTGGATGAAGCAGATGCTGGCAACCAGGTAGAGGAAGGTGACGAGGTTCAAGCTCATTTCGCGGCCTCCCCGCTCGACGGCTTCTTGTCCTTCTTGCGGAACATCTCCAGCATGCGGCGCGTCACCAGGAAGCCGCCGAACACGTTCACGGCCGCCAGCGCCACCGCCAGCGTGCCCATGAACTTGCCGAGGTCGGTCTCGGTCAGCGCCGCCGCCAGCATGGCGCCGACGATGACGATGGCCGAGATCGCGTTGGTGACCGCCATCAGCGGCGTGTGCAGCGCCGGCGTGACATTCCAGACCACGTGGTAGCCGACGTAGATCGCCAGCACGAAGATGATCAGATTGATCAGGGTGGGGGATACGGTGTCCATCGCGGCTCAGGTCCTCTTCACTTGTCCGTCTTGCGTCATCAGGCAGGCGACGACGATGTCGTCATCGGCCGGCACCTGGAAGGCGCCTTCCTTGCTGATCACGAGCTTCAGGAAGTCCAGCACATTGCGGGCATAGAGGGCCGAGGCATCGGCCGCGACCAGCGCCGCCAGATTGGTCTCGCCCACCAGGGTCACGCCATGCTTGACCACCGTCTGGTCGGTCTCGGTGAGCGGGCAGTTGCCGCCGCGCCCCTCGGGGCCCTTGCCGGCCGCCAGGTCTACGATCACCGAACCCGGCTTCATGCTCCTGACCATCTCCTCGCTCACCAGCACCGGCGCGGCGCGGCCCGGGATCAGGGCGGTGGTGATCACCACATCGGCCTGGGCGACGCGCTTGGCCACCTCGGCCTTCTGGCGTTCCAGCCAGCTCGGCGGCATGGGCTTGGCATAACCGCCCACGCCCTCGGCCGCTTCCTTCTCCTCGGCGGTCTCGTAGGGCACGTCGATAAACTTGCCGCCCAGCGACTCGACCTGCTCCTTCACCGAAGGGCGCACGTCCGAGGCCTCGATCACCGCGCCCAGGCGCTTGGCGGTGGCAATCGCCTGCAGCCCCGCCACGCCCACGCCCAGCACCACCACGCGCGCCGCCTTCACGGTGCCCGCGGCCGTCATCAGCATGGGGAAGAAGCGCTGGTAGCGGTCCGCCGCGATCATCACCGCCTTGTAGCCGGCGATATTGGCCTGGCTGGACAGCACGTCCATGCTTTGCGCCCGCGTGGTGCGCGGCGCGGCTTCCAGCGCGAAGCTGGTCAGGCCGGCCGTGGCCAGCGCCTGCAGGCCGGGCTTGTCGAAGGGATTCAGCATGCCCACCAGGGCGCTGCCGGACTTCATCAGCGCCAGCTCCTCGGCATTCGGGCTCTTCACCTTCAGCACCAGCTCGGCGCCCAGCGCCCCGGCGCGGTCGGTGATCTCGGCACCCGCGGCCGCATAGGCCTCGTCGGTGATGCTGGCCGCCACGCCGGCGCCGCTCTCCACACGCAAGACATGACCCTGGCTTTTCAGCTTCTTGGCCGTCTCGGGCGTGAGCGCCACACGGGTCTCTCCGGCCGCGCTCTCGCGCGGGACACCTATCTGCATGAATCCTCCTCGCCTTGCGGCCTGGGAATGACTTGATATGGGTAGCTTGCGGCGAGCTTACACAATAGGGATGTCATTCGACACCCGTACAAGCGCGAAAGAGACAGTTCATGAACAACGAAAGATGGAAGCCCAGCGTCACTGTCGCGGCGGTGATTGAGGATAGGGGCCGTTTCCTGCTGGTGGAAGAGCAAACGCCGGAAGGTTTGATGTTCAACAACCCGGCCGGCCACCTGGACCCGGGCGAGTCCCCGCTGGAGGCGGTGGTGCGCGAGGCACTGGAAGAGACGGCGCGCGCCTTCGAGCCCGAGGCCTTGCTGGGCCTCTACATGGCGCGCTTCCAGCGGCCCGCCCGGCATGAGGACGTGACCTATCTGCGCCTGGCCTACACCGGCCGCGTGGGCGAGCCGATCCCGGGCCGCGCGCTGGACCGCGGCATCCTGCGCACCCTCTGGATGACGCTGGAGGAGCTGCGCGCCACCGCGGCGCGCCATCGCAGCCCGCTGGTGCTGCGCTGCGTGGAGGACCATCTGGCGGGCCGCCGCCTGCCGCTGGACGCCATCCATGTGGATGGTTCGCTGTACGAGCCGCTGCGCAAGGCTTGATACCCCCGGCGCTCAAGCCTGCGACACTCACGCCCCATTCGAGCCCAACCGATGCGAACGCTGCTACTGCGCCTCCTCTCCTGCCTGACGGTTCTGCTGTGCAGCAGCGCTGCCCTGGCCCAGCCCGTGCCGCTGCGGATCGGCAGCTGGGACCGCGACTCCGATCCGCTCACCGCCGTCAGCGAGGCCGTGCTGAGCCGCGCCTATGCCGAGCTGGGCCAGCAGCTGGAGTTTGTCGCGCTGCCGAACCGGCGCGCGCTGCAGGCCATGCTGGCCGGCGAGCTCGACGGCAATCTGCATCGCGTCTACGAATTTGCCGCCGCGCATCCGGAGCTGCTGCGCATCGCCCCGCCCATCAACACCTCGGCGGTGCGCATCTACACCTACGACGCCAAGCGCGTGCAGCCGCATGACTGGGCGCAGCTGCAGGGCCTGCGGGTCGCGTACCAGCGCGGCGTGCTGCGTATTGAGCAGATGCTGCCGGCCGGCGCACGGCGGGTCGAGGCAGGCTCGGTGAACGAACTCTTCAAGCTGCTGGCCGCCGGCATTGCCGATGTGGCGCTCTGCACCGAACCCGCGCAGGCCCCGCCGCTGCGGCGGCTGGGCAAGCTCAAGCGTCTGGAGCAGCCGCTGGAAGAGCATCTTCTCTATCACTACCTGGGCGCCCGCCAGGCCGAGCTCGCGCCGCGGCTGACGGCCGTGCTGCAGCGGCTGCAGGCCAGCGGCGAGCTGGAGGCGATACGCCAGGCGGCGCTGCAGGCCTATCTGCGCCAACACCCGGCCGAGTAGGCAAACCCCTCGGCAAGCCAGCCGCCGGCCTATGCGGGACAATCCGGTCCCATGAATTCCGAGAAGCAACGCATCGTCGTCGGCCTGTCCGGCGGCGTGGATTCCGCCGTCACTGCCTATCTGCTGAAGCAGGCCGGCCACGAGGTGGTGGGCATCTTCATGAAGAACTGGGAAGACGATGACGACAGCGAATACTGCTCGTCGAACATCGACTTCGTCGACGCCGCCGCGGTGGCCGATGTGATCGGCATCGAGATCGAGCATGTGAACTTCGCGGCCGACTACAAGGACCGCGTGTTCGCCGCCTTTCTGCGCGAGTACCAGGCCGGCCGCACGCCCAACCCCGATGTGCTGTGCAATGCCGAGATCAAGTTCAAGGCCTTTCTCGACCATGCGATGCGCCTGGGCGCCGAGAAGATCGCCACCGGTCACTATGCGCGCGTGCGCGAGGTGGCGGGTCAGGTGCAGTTGCTCAAGGGCCTCGATCCGCTCAAGGACCAGAGCTACTTCCTGCACCGCCTCAACCAGGCGCAGCTGGCCAAGACGCTGTTCCCGGTGGGCGAGCTGGCCAAGACCGAGGTGCGCCGCATCGCCGAGGAGATCGGCCTGCCCAATGCCAAAAAGAAGGATTCGACCGGCATCTGCTTCATCGGCGAGCGGCCCTTCCGCGAATTCCTGAACCGCTATCTGGCGCACCAGCCCGGCCCCATCAAGGACGAGCGCGGCCGCAAGCTGGGCGAGCATGTGGGCCTGTCCTTCTACACCCTGGGCCAGCGCCAGGGCCTGGGCATTGGCGGCGTGAAGGAAAAAGGGGCACCGCGCGGGGGCGGCGAGCATGCACCCTGGTTCGTCGCGCGCAAGGACATGCAGAGCAACACCCTCTATGTGGTGCAAGGGCATGAGCATCCCTGGCTGCTGAGCCACAGCCTGATCGCCGACGACATCTCCTGGACCGGCACGCCGCCCGGCTACGGCGGCTTCGGCGCCAAGACGCGCTACCGCCAGGCCGACGCGGCCTGCGCCTTCACATCCGAAAGCCCCGCGCCGGGCCGCTTCCGGCTCGACTTCGCGCAGCCGCAATGGGCCGTCACGCCGGGCCAGAGCGCGGTGCTGTACGACGGCGAGGTCTGCCTGGGCGGCGGCGTGATTGCCGAGGCCATCGCGGCGCCACCCGTCTGAAGGGAAACATGACGAAGCGCACATCCACTAAGCTGCGCGCCATGGCAGATTCGCGCCTTCGTCTGTGAACCCCCTCCACGCCTTGGACCGTCTGCTTGCCCGCATTGCGCAGCCCGCCTTCGTGCTGCGCATTGCCGCGCTGGCGGTCTGCCTGCTGGAGCTGTTCGCCACCGTCGGGGCCCTGCTGGGCCGCAAGACCGAGGCCTATGACGGCGTGCTCGCCAATCTCTACCGGCGTTTCGGTGGCGAGCCCGGCGATCCGCTCATCGTGCTGGCCAGCTTCACCCTGGTGTGCCTGTTCGCCTACCAGTTCTGGCGCCTGGCGCGCGAGAACAGCATGGACCAGCCGCCACCCAACGCCCTGCCGCGCATCCTGCTGCTGGACCTGGTGGCGCTGGCGGTCACGCCGGGCCTGCCCTTTCTGGTCACCGCGCTGGCGGCGGTGCTGCTGCGCGTGCGCGCCGCCTTCATGTTTGCGCTCAGCCAGGTGGCGATCAACCTGGCGCTCTATTGGTGGTTGCCCAGCGACGGCCAGTTGCTGGAGCAGCTGCGCAGCGACACGCCCTGGTGGGTCAACAGCCTGGGCCTGATGATGGCCATGGTGGGCCTGCATGGCATGGCCTTCGGCCTGGGCCGCATGGCCGCCGCCGAGGCCGAGAAGCGCCGCTGGCTGCAGGCCATGCTGGCCGAGAAGCACAGCGGCGAGCGCCTGCAGCTGGAACAGATGCGCTATGCCGAGCGCATGAGCATGGCGCGCGAGCTGCACGATGTGATGGGCCACCACCTCACCGCGCTGAACCTGCATCTGCAGCTCAGCGAGGCCTTGCTGCACCGCGCCGACCCCGACGCCGCCGCCCAGGCCGTGGGCAAAGCGCGCGAGGGCGCCGCGCATCTGCTGGAGGATGTGCGCGCCGCCGTCTCGCGCGAGCGCAACTCGGCCTGCATCGACCTCAGCGCGGCACTGCACACCCTCGCCGAGGGCATTGCCAGCACCCAGATCACGCTCAGCCTGGACGAGGCCGCGCGCGACCTCTCGCCACGCGCGGCCCATGCCCTGCTACGCTGCGTGCAGGAGGCGGTGACCAACAGCGTGCGCCATGCGCGCGCCACCCAGGTGCAGGTCTGCCTCAGCGTGCAGGGCGAGGGCGATGCGCAGCGCGTGCGCGTCACCATCGAAGACAACGGCCAGGGTGCCCCCAGGCTGCGCGAGGGCAATGGCCTGAAGGGCATGCAGGAGCGCATGGGCGAGCTGGCCGGCAGCATGCAGGTGCTGCGCTACAGCCCCGGTTTCATGATCGAATTGATGTGTCCAAGGAGGGCCTGAGATGTCCACAGAAGCAATCAAGGTGCTGCTGGTCGAAGACCAGCAACTGGTGCGCGAAGGCCTCAAGGGCCTGCTCTCGCTGCACGAGGAGATCCGCATCATCGGCGAGGCGGCGGACGGCGCCGAGGCGCTGGAGCTGATCGCGCAGGAGCAGCCCGATGTGATCCTGTCGGACATGCGCATGCCGCGCCTGGACGGCACCGGCCTGATCCGCGCGCTGGCGGCGCGGGCGCTGAAGATTCCGGTGGTGCTGCTCACCACCTTCGACGACGCCGCGGTGTTCGACGAAGCGGTGCGCGCCGGCGCCAAGGGCTTTCTGCTCAAGGCCATCAGCCCCGACACCCTGCTGCAGGCGCTGCGCGACGTGGCCGCCGGCGGCACCGCGCTGCGCCCCACCCTCACCGAGCGCATGGAGCGCCAGAGCACCCATGTGGAACGCGCCTTCAGCGCCACCGAGCAACCCGACCCGCTGAGCCCCAAGGAGTTGCAGGTGCTGCGCCTGGTGGCCAGCGGCCGCTCCAACACCGAGATCGCCACCCTCTTGGGCAATAGCGAGGGCGTGATCAAGAACCACTGCTCGGCGATCTTCTCCAAGATGGGCGTGCGCGACCGCACCCAGGCGGTGCTCAGGGCGATCGATCTGGGCTGGATCTAGGACTGCGCCCCAGGTGCAGCACCCAGAAGCGCTGGTAGCGCCCCGGCGCCGCCACGCAGGCCAGGCCCGCGTCGACCAGTTCGGGCGCCATCAGGTTCTGGCAATGCGCGGCGCTGGCCAGCCAGATCTGCAGCGCGTCGTCGAGGCTCTCGGGGCCGGCCGCCAGGTTCTCGCCAGCCGAACTCATCAGGTAGCCAGCCGCGCTCAGGCGTTCGCGCAGGCTGCGCGCCCGCAGGCCCACATGGCTGAGGGTGTCGCGCTGCGCCAGCTCGCCGGCATAGGCCTCGGCCGCGGCCGCCAGCCGCAAGTCCCAGCGCAGCGCCGGCGCAGCCGCCCGCTCAGCACCGCCGCATGGGCGCGGCTCGGCGCGCAGGGCGTTCAGGCGCTGCAGCACCACCTCGGGCGTCAGGCCGGCCGGGCAGGCGGGCAAGGCCTCCTCGGCCCAGCACCGCGCGGCCGCCAGCAAGAGGCACAGCACCAGCACGCAGGGCCGCAGCGACATCAACACCTCGTCTTTTCTTGATCAAGCCGCGATCCTAAAACACCAGCTACCATCGCGCGGCGCCACTACCTAGGCTCTTCGACATGGCTGAGACGACCCCGCTGAAGCAACTGAAGATCGACCGGCAGGCGCCGGGCGCCAAGCAACGCCGCCTGCCCTGGCGCTGGATCGCGCTGGGCGCCGTGGCGCTGGCGGCCGCGGGCCTGGCGCTGGCACCGCGCAGCCCCGAGGTGCAGACCACCACGGTGCTGCAGAGCACGCCCTCGCAGCAATACCTGCAGCTCACCGCCTCGGGCTATGTGGTGGCACAGCGCCGCGCCGCGGTGGCCTCCAAGGCCACCGGCCGCCTGATCGAGCTGCTGGTGCGCGAGGGCTCGCTGCTGAAGAAGGGCGAGCTGATCGCGCGCCTGGACGCCAGCGATGTGCAGGCCGGCATCGGCACCGCCCAGGCCGGCGTGCGCCTGGCCGAGGCCGCGCAGCGCCAGAGTCAGGCCGGCGTGCGCCAGGCCGAGGTGGAGCTGATCAATGCCGAGGCCGAGTACCAGCGTAGCCGCAGCCTGCAGGCCCAGGGCTTTGTGTCGGCGCAGGCGATGGAGGCGGCGCAGCGCCGCCTCGACGCCGCGCGCGCCGCGCAGGCGAGCGCCCAGGCCGGCGTGGCGCAGGCGCAGGCCGGCGTAGGCCAGGCCCAGGCGCTGCTGAAGGTGCAGGAGGTGAACCGCGATTTCACCGAGATCCGCGCCCCCTTCGACGGCATCGTGCTGCTGAAGAACGCCAATGTGGGCGACATCATCACGCCCTTCTCCAACGCCGCCGGCTCGCAGGGCGCGGTGGTGACGATGGCCGACATGAGCACGCTGGAGGTGGAGGCCGATGTCTCCGAGGGCAGCCTGTCGAAGGCGGCCAAGGGCCAGCCGGTGGAGATCACGCTCGACGCCCTGCCCGGCAAGCGCTTCCGCGGCCGCGTGGGCGGCATCGTGCCGACCGTGGACCGCGCCAAGGCCACCGTCATCACCAAGGTGCAGTTCGAACAGCTGGACCCGCGCATCCTGCCCGAGATGAGCGCCAAGGTGGCCTTTCTCTCCCAGGCGCCCACCGAGGCCGAGCAGCAGCCGGTGCTGGCCGTCAACCCCAAGGCGCTGCTGGAGCGCGATGGCAAGGCCTATTTGTTCCGCCTGAAGCGCGAGGGTGACAAGGAGTTGCTGGAGGCGCTGGAGGTAAAGAAGGGCCGGGTGCTGGGCGATGTGCTGGAGGTGAGCGGCGCGATCAAGTCCGGCGAGCGCTTGGTGCTGGCGCCCACCGACAAGCTCAAGGACGGCGCCCAGGTCAAGCTGGCCGCCAAGTGAGAGAAAGCGCACCATGTCCGAGGCTCTCATCCGCATCAGCCACCTGAGCAAGTCCTACCAGCGCGGCGGCCAGGAGATCCCGGTGCTGCTGGACATCGAGCTGGACGTGCAGCGCGGCGACTTCGTGGCCCTGATGGGGCCCAGCGGTTCGGGCAAGAGCACGCTGCTGAACCTGATCGCCGGCATCGACCAGCCCACGAGCGGCCGCATTGAGATCGGCGGCATCGACATCGCCACCCTCGGCGAGGGCCAGCTGGCCGACTGGCGCGCCGCCAACATCGGCTTCATCTTCCAGTTCTACAACCTCATGCCGGTGCTCACCGCGCTGGAGAACGTCGAGCTGCCGCTGCTGCTCTGCGGCCTCGGCGCGAAGCAGCGCCGCGCCCATGCTGAGGCGGCGCTGGCGATGGTGCGGCTGGAAGACCGCATGGACCATTACCCCAACGAGCTCTCGGGCGGCCAGCAGCAGCGCGTGGCGATCGCGCGTGCGCTGGTCAGCGACCCGGCCATGATCGTGGCCGACGAGCCCACCGGCGACCTCGACCGCCACACCGGCGAGGAGGTGCTGTCGCTGCTGGACGAGCTGAATCGCAGCCTCGGCAAGACCATCGTGATGGTGACCCACGACCCCAAGGCCGCGGCGCGCGCGCACCGCCTCATCCACCTGGAAAAGGGCGTGCTGGTGCACGAGCCCTGAGCAGACCGGGATGCTCTTCTACCTCAAGCTGCTGCTGCGCAATGCCTTCCGGCACAAGCTGCGCACCCTCCTGACCCTGGTGGGCCTGGTGGTGGCGGTATCCGCCTTCGGCCTGCTGCGCACCATCGTCGATGCCTGGTATGCCGGCGTCGAGGGCAGCAGCAGCACGCGCCTGGTGTCGCGCAGCGCGATCTCGCTGACCTTCCCGCTGCCGCTCAACTACGCGCAGCGCCTCAAGGCGGTGGACGGCGTGGCCAGCGTCTCCTGGGCCAACTGGTTCGGCGGCGTCTACATCACCGAGCGCAACTTCTTCCCGCAGTTTGCGGTGGAGCCGGCCAGCTATCTGGCGCTCTACCCCGAGTACCGCCTCAAGGACGAGGAGCGCCTGGCCTTCATCCGCGACCGCCAGGGCTGCGTGGTGGGCCGCAAGCTGGCCAACAAGTTCGGCTGGAAGATCGGCGACCAGATCCCGCTGCGCGGCACCATCTACCCAGGCACCTGGACCTTCACCCTGCGCGGAATCTGGGACGGCGCCGAGGCCAAGACCGACGAAAGCCAGCTGCTGTTCCACTGGGGCCTCATCAACGAGACCCTGCGCAAGCGCTACCCCGGCCGCGCCGACCAGGTGGGCGTCTACATCATCGGCATCAACGAGCCCAACAACGCCGCGCCCATCTCGCAGCGCGTGGACGCGCTGTTCAAGAACTCGCTGGCCGAGACCCTGACCGAGACCGAATCGGCCTTCCAGCTCAGCTTCGTCTCGATGAGCGAGGCCATCCTGGTGGCGGTGCAGGCGGTCAGCCTCATCATCATCGTCATCATCATGGCGGTGATGGCCAACACCATGACGATGACGGCGCGCGAGCGCCTGGCCGAGTACGCCACCCTCAAGGCGCTGGGCTTCGGGCCCGGCTTTGTGGCGCGGCTGCTGTTCGGCGAGAGCCTGCTGATCGCGCTGGTGGGCGGCGTGTCCGGCCTGCTCGTGACCCTGCCGCTGGCCGCCGCCTTCCGCGCCGCGGTGGGCACGCTGTTCCCGGTGTTCCAGGTCTCCGAACTGACGATGGCGCTGCAGCTCCTGGCGGCCCTGGCGGTGGGCACGGTGGCCGCCGCCTGGCCGGCCTGGAAGATGAGCCGCATCAGCATCGTGGCGGGCCTGCGCCAGGTGGCGTGATATGAAGCTGCTGCCGCTCGCCTACATCGCCCGCAACCTCTGGGTGCGGCGCGTCACCACCCTGCTCACCGCCGGCGGCATGGCGCTGGTGGTCTATGTGTTCGCCACCGTGCTGATGATGAGCGAGGGCATACGCCAGACCCTGGTGGCCACCGGCCAGCCCGACAACGTGATGGCGCTGCGCAAGGGCGCCGGCGCCGAGATCAACAGCGGCGTCGACCGTGGCCAGGCCGCCATCCTCGAGAGCCTGCCAGGCATCGCCACCGGTGCCCGGGGTCAGGTCTTGCTGAGCAAGGAGCCGGTGGTGCTGAACAACCTGCCCAAGCGCGGCAGCGGCAAGCCCAGCAATGTGACGGTGCGCGGCACCTCGGCCACCGGGCTGGAGCTGCGCCCCCAGGTGCAGCTGGTGCAGGGCCGCATGTTCAGGCCCGGCAGCTCGGAGATCGTCACCGGCCGCGCGGTGGCCGAGGGCTTCCAGGGCGCGGCGCTGGGCGAGACGCTGCGCTTTGCCGGCCGCGACTGGACCGTGGTGGGCGTGTTCGACAGCGGCCGCACCGGCTTCGACTCCGAGATCTGGGGCGACGCCGAACAGATGCTGCAGGCCTTCCGCCGCAATGCCTTCTCCAGCATCGTGTTCCGCCTCACCGATGGCAGCCAGTTCGAGGCGGTGACGAAAGCCATCGCGGCCGACCCGCGCCTGACGGTGGAGGCCAAGCCCGAGATCCAGTTCTATGCCGAGCAGAGCGAGGCCCTGGCCACCTTCATCAGCATCCTCGGCACCTCGCTCTCGGTGATCTTCTCGATCGGCGCCATCGTCGGCGCCATGATCACCATGTTCGCCGCGGTGGCCCAGCGCACCGGCGAGATCGGCACCTTGCGCGCCCTGGGCTTCCGGCGCGGCGCGGTGTTGCTGGCCTTTCTGTGCGAGGCCCTGCTGCTGGCCCTGGTGGGCGGGCTGCTGGGCCTGCTGGCGGCCACCAGCATGCAGGCGGTGAACATCTCGACCACCAACTTCCAGAGCTTTGCCGAGCTGGCCTTCCAGTTCAAGCTCACCGGCCGCATCGTCTGGCAGACCCTGGCCTTCGCCCTCTTCATGGGCCTGCTGGGCGGCTTCGTGCCGGCCTGGCGCGCCTCGCGCATGAAGATCGTGGATTGCCTGCGCGCGGCCTGAGGCGCTCTTGGCAAAGCACATCCGCGGCGGCGCCATGGAGTGCCATTCATCACCCTAACTTTTCTCATCCCCTCGCGGAACGGGCGCGCGGCGCGGCCCGACCGAGCGCCAGCCCCCGAGGCATGGGGGCGGCGGCGAAATCGGCCGCATTTTTCGTCGGTTAGCCCAAGGGTAATTACCTAAGCGCATTGCGCACCAAGGCGTTTGGTCACGTTGCGACGCTGACACGGGGGGCCTTTCGTCACATTGCCGTGACCAAGCACATCCCCAAGACTGCGGCCGGTGCATCTGGACGTAACAACAAGCCGCGTACTCAAGCGGCCAGCGACATGCACGTCTGGTCAAAAGCCATCATCTAGGAGAACCCATGTTTAAACGATCCCGCGTCAGCGGCGCCATTGCGCTGCTGGCCACCGGCATGCTGCCATTCGCCATGCCCGCCCACGCCCAGTCGACCGACACCAAGGTCGAGAAGATGGAAGCCATCGTCATCACCGGTTCGCGCATCGTGCGCCCGAATCTGGAAGGCACCACGCCCGTGATGTCGGTGAGCACCGAGACCATGGCCAACCTGGGCCTGACCAACTTCGCCGACATGGCGACGCAGCTGCCGCAGTTCACGCCGGCCTTCGGCGCCTCGCGCACGCAGTCGACCTTCTCGGGCGTCAGCTCCTCCGGCCTGCAGCTGACCAATCTGCGCAACCTCGGCTCGCAGTCGACCCTGGTGCTGATCAACGGCCGCCGCGTCCCCGGCGGCTCGAGCACCAGCACGGGCGTCGATTTCAACTCGATCCCCTTTGCCAATATCGAGCGCGTTGAGACCATCACCGGCGGCGCCTCGGCCATCTATGGCGCCGACGCCATGGCCGGCGTGATCAACATCATCACGAAGAAGAGCTTCGAAGGCGTCGAGGTCGGCGTGCAGTACGGCGAGACCGAGCGCGGCGACAACAAGAGCACCCAGGCCCATGTCATGTTCGGCAGCAAGCTGGGCGGCAACGGCCGCGCGCTGCTGACGATGGAATTCCACAAGGACGGCCACGTCAGCTGCAAGGACCGCGAGCTCTGCGACGATGACGTGTTCTGGCCCGCACCGGACGATTTCCGCAAGGGCCCGGTGGCGCGCTCCGGCGTGCCGCTGGCCGGCCGCTTCTTCCCCGGCGACGGCAAGAGCTACACGCAGCGCAACGGTTCCTTCCTCGACGCCAGCGGCAAGCTGATCCCGTTCTCCACCGCCGTCGACGGCTACAACCGCAACGCCCAGCGCGACCTGGCCATCCCGACCAAGCGCGTCGTGATGGCCGGCGACATCGAGTACAAGCTCGCGCCCAATGTCACCGCCTTTGGTGAATTCAACTACGCATCGACCTCGATCGACTCGAGCTTCGAGGGCAACCCCTTCCAGTCGAGCGCCAACCTCGTCGGCGGCGAGACCGAAGCGTCGATCCCGCTCAACAACCCCTTCATCCCCGCGGCCCTGAAGGCGGCCATGGTGGCGGCCAAGGCCACGGAAATGACCTGGTGGCAGCGCTTCTCGTCGGAGACCGTGGGCGGCAACCGCGGCGCCAGCAGCGACCGCGACATGGCGCGCGCCGTGATCGGCGTGAAGGGCGAGCTGGACAGCCTGATGGGCTTTGGCAGCGACTGGCGCTGGGAAGCCAACCACACCTTCGGCACCACCAAGACCATCCTGGGCACCGAGGGCTCGGTGGGCCTGCAGCAGCTGTATGACGGTCTGCGCGTGGAAGAAACCGCACCCGGCTCGGGCAAGTACCAGTGCTCAAGCGCAACCGCGCGTGCCATGGGCTGCGTGCCGATCAACCCGTTCGCGCCCTACACCGCGGAGATGTCCAAGTACCTCACCGTGGGCACCACCTCGATCGGCAAGCAGAGCCTGAACGACAGCGTCGTCTCGCTGAGCGGCTCGGCCTTCAAGCTGCCCGCCGGCGATGTGCGCACCGTCGTCGGTGCCGAGGTCCGCTCGCTGTACGGCGGCCTGGATCACGACACCCAGATCAACCAGGGCACCGTGACCGGCAACCAGATCGGCGACACCGACTACATCAAGATCAAGACGCGCGAGATCTTCGGCGAGATCCAGGTGCCCCTGCTGGCCGACAAGCCCTTCATCAACATGCTGAACGCCGAGGGCGCCTATCGCCACTCCAGCAGCAGCGGCAAGAGCTACAACACCTGGATCATGGGCGGCGAATGGGAGCCGACCGACGGCCTGCGTTTCCGCGCCAAGAAGGCACGCTCGGTGCGCACCCCGGTGCCGGGCGAGCTGTCGGGCGTGGGCCAGACCTTCGGTGTGGTCAACGACCCCTGCACGGCCAGCCGTCGCAATGCCAACCCGACGCGCGCCGCCAACTGCGCGGCCGACGGTGTGCCGGCCGACTACAACCCCGGCCAGATCATCGAGCAGAGCGTGGAAGGCCTGTCGGGCGGCAATGCCAACCTGAATCCGGAGATCGGCACCACGCTGACCTACGGCCTGGTGTTCCAGCCCAGCATGCTGAAGGGCTTCACGCTGGCGATCGACCGCTTCACCATCAAGGTGAAGGACCAGATCGCCACCGTGGACCGCGGCACCGCGGTGAACCTGTGCTACGACACGCCGAATCGCTTCCTGTGCGATTCCAAGACCCGTGGTACCCACCCCCTGCTGCCCGGCGCGAACTACGTGCTGAAGTCGGTCAACGAGCAGCTGCAGAACGTCGCCTCGCTGGATGTCAGCGGCGTGGATATCGACGTGCACTACAACTTCAAGACCGGCAGCTACGGTGACTTCGACCTGAGCGCCATCGCCACCGTCTACGACAAGGCCTCGTTCGTGCCGCTGGCCGGCGAAGATCCGGTGGACCTGCTGGGTCAGGCCGGTGGTACCACCTCGCTGCAGGGTTATGTGAAGTTCACCGGCGCGGTCAACGTGGGCTGGAAGTTCGGCGCCTTTAAGGCGAACTGGAACATGCGCCACATCGGCCGTACCGATATGGGCGTGGGCTCGGCCGCCGATGGCTTCCCCATGGTCGGTGCGCACACGTACCACAACCTGCGCCTGGGCTACAGCCTGAGCAAGAAGACCGAGCTGTACGCCGGCGTGACCAACCTGTTCGACAAGAAGCCGCCGATCTTCGCATCGGGCTACTCGGGCACGCAGGCACTGGACACCATCCCGGGCTACTACGACGTGTTCGGCCGCTCCTTCTTCGTGGGCGGCACCATGAAGTTCTGAGCTGCGGGCTGATCAGCCCTCCAGCCACGACGGCGCCTTCGGGCGCCGTTTTTTATTCCCGCTTGCCGGCGCCCCTGGAAGGCGCGAGGATGAGCCATGAGCACACCCAACACCCTCTTGCGTCTCGTCGGCATGACCCTGCTGACCCTTGCCACCGCGGCCTGCAACAGCGCGCCCAAGATGGAGGCCAAGGACAGCGCCACGCTGCTGAAGGACATCAGGGCCGAGATCGGCGATGCCGCCTGCGACGCGCCGCAGCAATGCCGCAGCATCGCGGTGGGCCACAAGTCCTGTGGCGGCCCGGAGGTCTATCTAGCCTGGTCCAGCAAGCGCAGCAACGAGGCGCGGCTGCAGGGCCTGGTCGAACAACATGCGGCCGCGCGCCGGGCCGAGAACCTGCGCTCCGGCATGATGTCGGATTGCCGGCTGGTCACCGACCCGGGGGCGAGTTGCCAGGCCGGGCGTTGCGTCTTGCTGCCTGGCAGCGGCTCGGGCGCCGCCAGCGCGCAGTAAGGCCCAAGACAAAGGCCGCAGCCCTTGCGGGTTGCGGCCTGAAGAAATCAGACGTTTGCCGAAGTCTCCGGCCGAGTGGCCGGAAACCTCGGTGTCGCCTTAGTTGCTCATCGGCGTCAGCTTGTGCGACAGCGTGTCCGCAGGCTCGTTCACCGGCAGGCCGCCATTGGTCTCGACGCGCACCACCGTGGTGGCTTGCACCGCGCCGCTCAGGTCCTTGAACTGCACGCCGCCGAGGTAACGGCCGCTCGGCGCCAGGCCCGACCAGCTCAGGCCCACCGTGGCCGTGCTGTTGGCATAGACGGTGCTGGGCAGCATGGCGCGGAAGTTGCCGCCAGTGTCACCCACCTTGACCACCCAGCTCGACAGGCGGTGCGTCATCGCATTGGAACCACCCCAGGCGGCCACGCAGACGCGATAGTTGCCGGCCGCCGGAGCGGTGATCTGCACCGCCTCGTCGGAACCACCGTTGCCCGAGTAACCCCAGGCGCCGGACGGCGTGAGGATGCCCAGATCGTTGTCGTCCTCGGCACCGCTGACGTCCGCTTGGCGCAGGGCGGCGCGGAACACCACGGTGTTGGCGGGCACGGCGACGTTGTAGACCTTCACGTCCGGCAGGTCGACACCTGCCTGGCAGGCCGCCTTCAGCTGTGCCGAACTCTTGCCACCTTCCGCCAGCGTCACGGCATCGCCCATGGTCACGGGGCTCAGACCACCCACGGCCGAACCCATGCGACCGGTGAAACCGGTCTTCAGGGTGATCAGCTTGTTGCCCGAGGCCGTGTTGGCGGTCAGGCTGGCCGGGGCGGTGATGGCCTTGCCGACACGAGCCTGGATCGGGCTGCGCACCACATGGCTGCCGTCGGTCCAGATCAGCGAACCGAACTGCCAGGCGTTGACGGCCGCACCGTTGCCCGTCAGCTTGACCGTGAAGGACTTGGTCTCACCCGGGTTCAGGCTCAGCGTGTTGGGCGTCACCACGGTGGTGAAGCCCGGCACCGAGGCCGTTGCGGTGTAAGTGGCTGCGCTGGCGGACACGTTGGTGACGCGACGCGTCACCGTGGTGCCGCTCGGCACACTGACACTGCCCACCGTGATCGAGGGCAGGTTGAGGTTGTAGGTCTCGTCCAGCGTGCCATAGCCGGTCGGTGCGGGGTTGCAGTCAGAAGCCGGCGTGACGGCAGGCTTGTTGACCTTGCACTGGTACTTCACGTAGTCGGCCTTGCCGGCGTCGTACACCAGGCCCGGATCGGTGGCCTTGTTGGGGTCCACATGACCGGCACCCTGGGCCCAGGGCAGCAGACCGTTCTGATCACCGGCCAGGCCGTCGTTCAGGGTCGAGTAGCCGGTGGTCATCAGGGCCGACTTGATCGCCGCGGGCGACCAGGTCGGGTGCGCCTGCCTGATCAGCAGCGCCAGGCCGGCCACATGAGGGCTGGACATCGAGGTGCCCTGATACGAGGCCCAGGCCGGCGGCGGCACCAGCGTGCCGTTGGCCACCGCATCGCGCTGTGCCTGGCTCAGGTCCGGCGTCACGCTGGCGATCACGTCCACGCCGGGCGCGGTCAGGTCGGGCTTGAGGATGTTGCTGTCGCCCTGGTTGGGGCCGCGCGAGGAGAAGCCGGCCATGATGGGCGCGGGCTTCACACCGGCGTAGAAGGCACCGATCGAAGCCGTGGCACCGGCCGTCTGCGCGTAGGTCTTGATGGCGTTGCCATCGGCCTGCGTCACGTGGATGGTAGGCACGGAATGCGCTTCGGCCACCAGACCACCGCCGTTGTCGGCCATGATCATGCCGACGCCGCCGGCCTGCTGCACGGCAAAGCTCTTGTCGACGCGGGCGTTGCTGCCGCGCGTGCAGACCACGATCTTGCCGGCCACCTTGGCCGGATCGAGTTCCAGCGGGTTGCTGAAGCACAGGTTCAGATTGGCGCTGGCGCCGGCGATGCCGGCGTCTTCGGCGCGAATCAGCGGCGTGGAAGCCACCGGCGTGGTGTTGAGCGAGGCGCCCGAGTACTTGGCGGCATTGCCCAGCGTGGCATCGGCCTGCAGATTGCGGTCATGCGTGGAGGCTGCCACGGTGGTCAGCCAGGGGCTGATATGGGCCACCTGGTTGGCCGGGCCACTGTTGCCGGCCGAGGCGGCCACGAACACGCCGAGCAGCGAGGCACGGTAGAAGGCCTGCTCGACCGGGTCGTTGACCGAGGTCTGCGAGCCGCTGATCGAGTAGTTGATGACGTTCACACCGTCGTTGACGGCGTCGTCGATGGCCTTCACCGAGTCGGTGGTGAAGCAGCTGTTCTGGCTGCCGGTGCCGTCGGTGGCGGCAGCATTCACATAGGTCCAGCAGACCTTGTAGGCGGCCACGCGGGCGCGCGGTGCCATGCCGGTGGCCTGGCCCATCGCGATGCCCGAGACGATGGCGGTCGCGCCGCTGTTGCCGGCGGCCGTGGAGGCGGTGTGATCGCCGTGACCACCATGGCCGGTGGGGCCGGCCACCGAGTCACGCGGCGAGGCGAACTCAGTCCAGTGCACCGGGTTGGCCGGGCTGCTGGCCACGAAGGCCTTGAACGAGGCGTCGTAGAACTTGGCACCGATCAGCTTGTTGTTGCAATGCAGGGCGGGGTCGAAGCCCACGCCGGCCTGGCAGCCACCGGTGAAGGTGGCCGGCGGGGCGGTATACACCTGGGTGCCGCTGGGATCGAAGGTGGGCACGCCGTTGGCGTCCACGCGATCGGCAAACGCAGGATTCTCGGGCCAGATACCGCCGTCGACGATACCGACCACCATGCCCTCACCCTTGTTGGCAATGCCACCCACCGTTTGCGACCACAGGCCACCGGGGGCCGTGAGCTTCAGGAAGTTGGCGCTGCTGACGGTGTCGAACTGGCGCGGCACGTCCTCGAACACCTCGACCACATTGCTGTCAGCCTTCAGGGTGCGCACTTCGTCTTCGGTGAGGCGAGCGGCGAACCCGTTGAAGACGGTCTTGTAGGTGTGCAGGATCGGTGCACTGCCCACCAGCGCGATCACCGCGTCCTGTTGCTTGCCCAGGTAATCCACATAGGCTTGCACGGCAGCGCTGCCGTACTTGAAGGTCCCACCGGCGGTCGGCTGGGTGGCCGGCAGGCCGGCCACGCCACCCTGGTAGGTGGCGGCCGGATCATTCTTGAGTTGCACCAGATAGCTCTTGCGCTCCTGGGCCATGGCGGCGGTGGCCAGGCTCGACAGCAGCACCAGGGTCGCCAGGGCTGCGGGCTTGAGTTTCATCGTCATGATGTGTCTGTCCTTTGTGCGTTGCTGGGGCTCAGGCCGAACGGCGACGGCTGCGTGCGAAGCCGGCCATCCCCAGGGCCAGGGCCGTCAGCGCCAGGCTGGCGGGCTCGGGGATTTCAGCCAGGTTGACGTTGTCGAGCGCGAACTGGGCACGGTCGCTGCCGAAGGCCGAGCAATTGCCGGCCGCATTGCATGCAAATCCGAACACGTACATGTAGTCGAACTCGGTGCCGGCAAAGGCCGCGGTGGGGGTGTAGTGGTTGAAATTCAATGCGCCCTGCGCATCCGGGCCTGCCAGCTGGTAGGTGCTGGTCAGGAAACCGGTGCCGTCGGCCTTGTGGCCCTGCAAGCGGATCAGGCCAGCCACGGCCGGCAGGGGATCGCCGTTACCGACGAAGCCGGCGTCGAAACCCTGGACCTGGAAACGTGCGCCGTTCATGCGGCCCAGCGCCATCGCGCCGTCGTTCAGACCGGTGAAGAAGTTCGTCTTGTTGTTGCTGGGGCAGACCACGCCCAGGCAGGTGGCGCCCAGATCGGCGCCGTCCACGATGGCACCCACCAGATCGCCAAGCTGCGCGCCGGCGGCATTGGAGAACGGGTCCATCCAGTAGCCCGACTGGTAGAACTCGTCGCCATGGCCGAAGAACGGCATCGAGGGCGCATTGGGCGTGCTCAGCAGCCCATCGAAGGTGACGATGCTGGCGCTGGCCGTGCCCGCTACGCCGCACAGCGCTGCCAAGGCCAGCGCGGATTTGATCAAAGACCGCTTCATAAAAAATCCTTCTCCTGTTACCAATGATGTTGGTGTCTTGCACCCGAATTTTTTGGCTGGCAGCTACAACCCGGGGATACCGGGCAAGCGCCACACTGGCCGCCCAACGCAGAGAATTCGAATGAGGCCGAACAGCAACGCGTGCGTCAGGAGGCGGATTCTGATCGGACCCGTGGCGATGGACATACTGAGTTGCCCCGCCCCCGAATCAGGGGTATCCAGGGTAAACACGGACAGGGCGCAGGGCCGTGGGCGCGGTTGCGCGCCGGCACTCAGGGGCCAGGGGCGGATGCCGCAGAGGCAGCGGGGTCAGGTTTTGCCTGGGTGGGCGAGGGTTTGAAGAGCCAGTCGCTGGCGCGCGATGCGCCGTCCTCGGTGTCGCCAAGCTGCCGCAGCAAGGCCTGCTCCGAACGGCTGCGCACGCCCTCGACCCCCCGCGGATCGGCGGGTGCCGCAAGTAACACCCAGTCCGGCTTGCCGGTGAACGGGTCCACATAGAGGCGCCGCAGATGGTGGCGCGGCTTGATGCCGCGGTCGTCGCGCAGCAGGTCGTCGAGGCTGCGCGGGTAGACGCGCGCCTGTGGATTTCCAGCGGCCAGATAGCTCTCGATCGCCCGCGCAATCTCCCCGCCGCGGAACTCCAGCTCGCGCTCGCGTTCGCGCTGCGCCGCGGTGCTCCAATGCTGGCCCAGCGCCGCCAACGCGGCCGATGTGATGGCCACGAAGAACAGCATGCCCAGATACGTGAATCCGGGCTGCCTACCAGTCCGCATACAAGCGTCCGTCGCTGCCGCGCCCGGCCGCGCCGCTGCGCAGGTCGTAGAGCTGACCCTTGAGTTGCGCATCCGGCGGCGGGCCCAGCTCGACCCAGCCATCGCGCCGGCCCAGCAGCGGGTCCTCGGGGATCTCGCGCAGATAGCGCGCCTCGGCCAGCTGCTGCAGCGAATCGGGGTAATGGCCCTTGTCGGCCGCGTACTGGTCGATCGCGTCGCGCATCACGTTCAGCGAGCTGCGTAGCGCGGTCTCGCGCGACTTCTGCAGGCTGTTGAAGTAGCGCGGCGCGGCGATGCTGGCGAGCAGGGCCACGATGGCCATCACCACTATGAGTTCAATCAGCGTGAAACCGCGCGCACGCATGGTCACCAGTCCTTGTACAACGTGCCATCGAGCGCACGGCGCTCGGAGCGGGAGTAGACATCGAACACATCGCGGCCGGCGCGCGGTTCGTCGGGCGGGCTGTCGGCGGCGCGCAGGCCCCAGCTGTCCTCGGGCGCCAGGGCCGGGTCGGCCAGCGGGTCGCGCGGCAGGCGGCGCAGGAAGTAGAGCTTGCGGCCGTTCGCCGACTTGGCATCCGGCACACCCTTCACCAGCGCCTGCAGATCGGGCGGGTAGCCGCTGTCCTCCGGGCTCTGCTGGATATGGCCTTCGGCGGCGGCACGCTTGTAGGCATCGAGCGCGCCGCGCAGCGTGCGCAGCGCCTCGCGCAGGGCGAACTCCTGGCTGCGCTGCACCGACAGCAGCAGCACCGGCCGCGCCGCCATCGCCAGCACGCTGAGCATGGCCAGCACTACCAGCATTTCGATCAGCGTGAAGCCGCGCGCGCGCATGGGTAGATTTACTTCGCCGCCTCGACCGCCACCAGGCCCGAGCCTTCCAGCCGCACCGGCGGGCTCTCGCCATTCAGGCCGCTGGCCTGCAGGCCGCCCACGCTGATGTTGAGCGGCTGGCCCGCCGCCGCCGGCAGGGCGCGCAGCACGATGACGCGCTCGCCACGCGGGGCCAGGTCGAAGCTGGCACGGCCGGGCACGGCACCCGGCAGGTTCTGCGCCAGCTGCAGCTTGGCGGGATCGAACTCGAGCTCGCCCTTCACCGCATGGGCGCTGTCCTGCCTGAGCGTGACCGAGACCGTGCCGCCCGCCGGCACCTGCGGCGTCACATCCATCTTGAGCAGCACCTCGGCATTCGCGGCCGCATCGGCCTGCGGCCTGGGCGCGGCCACGGCAGCACCCGCCAGGCCCACGCCGACCCGCGCCGTGGGTTTGAGCCGGCTGCTGAACGCGCCCGGCGAGGCATCGGTGCCGCCGGGCAGCTGGGTCAGGCCGGCATCGGGCAGGGCCAGGTTGCGCACGATGCGCGGCGTGATCAGCAGCACCACCTCGGTCTTGGCGCGGTTGTCGGTCTGCACGCCAAACAGCTTGCCCAGCAGCGGCAGGCTGGAGAGGCCCGGCACGCCGGTGGCGCTGCGGCGGTCTTCATCGCTGATCAGGCCGGCCAGCACCTGGGTCTCGCCATCGGCCAGGCGCAGCGTGGTGTTGGTCTGGCGCGTGCCGATCTCGTAGGCGGTGGTGCCGCCCGGGCCGGTGACCTGACGGATCAGGTTGCTGACCTCGAGGTTGACCTTGATGGCCACATCGTTGTCGAGCTGGATGGTGGGCTCCACCTCGAGCTTCAGCCCCACGTCCAGATAGGACACCGAGGCGGCCACCGAGGAATTGACGCTGAAGTTGGTGGTGGTGGTGAAGACCGGCACCTTCTGGCCGATCAGCACCTTGGCCTTGTCGCGGTTGCGTACGCGGATCTTGGGGTTGGCGAGCAGATTGGTGTTGCCCGAGGTGCCCTTGATGGTGGCCACCACGGCCGGGTTGGCGATGCTGGCGCGGAAGTCGCCGCGCTGGCTCAGCGGCACCTGGCCGTTCACGCCCAGCAGACCGTAGGAGACGGTCTCCGGCCATTGCAGCCCCAGCTGGTCGACGCGGTCGGTGGCCAGCTCCATCACCTCCACCTCCAGCATCACCTCGGGCTCGGGCAGGTCCACCGAGGCGATCAGTCGCTCCACCAGGCGCAGCACCTCGGGGGTGTCGCGCACCACCATCAGGTTGAGGCGCTCGTCGATATGGATGTCGCGCACCTTGGCAATCGCGCGCACCATCGCCTGCACCTGCTTCACATCGGCATTGGTGAGGTAGAGGGTGCGGGTGATCAGCTCCTGGTGCTCGCGCTGCTTGCCCTGGGTGGCCGGGAAGATCATCACCGAGCTCTCGTTGAGCAGCTTGCGGTCCAGCTGCTGGGTGGAGAGGATCACGCGCATGGCCTCGTCCAGGCTGACATTGCGCAGGAAGATCGTCACCTTGGCGTCCGAGCGCACGTCCTTGTCGAACACGAAGTTGATATTGCTGCTGCGCGCCAGCGCCTCGAACACCTGGCGCAGCGGCGCCTCGCGGAACTCCAGCGTCACCGGCTTCTGGAAGGCCGGGCCCAGCTCGCCGCTGGCGTACTCCAGCGGCCGGGCCTGGGCGGTCTGGCTCAGCAGCAGGCGTGCGCCCGGATGCTGGGGCGACTCGGCCAAGATGCCGCGCGCAACGCTTTCGGCGCGCTCCAGCTGGCCCTCGCGCAGCGCCGCACGACCCTGCTGCAGGGCCGCGTCCTGGCGCGCGCCGCGCCCGATCTCGGTCTCGTACCACTCCAGCCGCGCATGCTTGGGGTCGAGCTCGCGCAGGCGCTGCAGGGCCTCGCGCGCCTCCTCCCAGCGCGAGGCCAGGCGCGCACCCTCGATCTGCATCAGCAGGCGCGCCTTGAGCTGATCGCCCACGCGCAGCTGCGCCGCGCGCAGCTGATGGTCCTGGGGCGCCTCGCGCAATGCCTGCTGCAGTACCGCGTTGGCCTGCGGCAGCTGGTTGCTGCGCGCCAGCTCATCGGCCTGGCGCAGCGCGGGGTGGCCGCAACCCGCCAGCGCGAACATCAGCGTCAACGAGACTTGGGCAAGGGTGCGATGCATGCGCTGCTTCATGGTGCGGGTCGGAATGCGACGTTGACTGGCAGCTTGGCGGGCAACCAGAGGAGTTGGAGGCCGGTGGGGGCGATGCGTTCGACGCGCCATTGGCCGTCGATCACCTCGCCCGCACGGACGTTCAGGCTGCGCGCCGGGCCGGCCAGGAACACCTGGCTCACGCCCGCTTCCTCCAGCCGCCCGATCAGCTGGTAGGGGAAGGCCGGCGCCACCGGCGGTGGCGGGGGCGCGGGGGGCGGTGGTGGTGGCGGCGGCGGTGGGGGCGGCGGCATCCAGGCCGCCAACTCGCTGTCCTTGACCGCCGGCCAGGGTGCGCGCTGCAGCGCCACAAAGCGCAGCGGCGCGCTGGCCGCGGCGGACGGACGCGCCACAGCACGGTTAGCGCCTGCAGCCGCTGGCGCGGCGGCACGGCGCGCGCCGGCGCTGGGCTGCACCGGTTCTTCGTCCTCGCTCTGCGCCGCCCACAGCGTCGCGGCGATGGTGGCGGCCAGGGCGGCGGCCAGGGCCAGCTGACGCTTGCTCACACCCTGCTTGCTCGTCGTCATCGCGGCGCCTCCTGCTCCGGCGCGGCCGCATGGCGCGCATGCAGCGACCACAGCAGCTCGGCCTCGACATCGGGCGTCTGCGGATTGGCGCGGCGCAGCTTGAAGCTGTCCAGGCTCAGCCCCGGGTCCTGCAGCAGCGCTGCATCGATATAACCGCGCAGCTGCGCATAGCCACCCTGCACCGGCATGGTGATGCGCAGGCGCTCCAGGCCGGCGCTGATATCCACCGTCAGGCGATGCTCGGTGCGCGCACTCACCAGGCCCTGGCGCAGGCCCAGTTCCAGCAGATCGGCCAGGCGCTGCTGGCGCTGCTCGCCGGAGGGCAGGCCCAGCTGCCATTGCGCCGGCGTGAGCGTGGCCTGGGCGCCGGGCGTGGCGGCTGCAGCGGCCAGCTTCTGCGCGCGCAGCTGGCGCTGCAGGCGCCCGGCCTCGGCCTCCCATTGGCTCGCCTGCGCCTCCCAGCGCGGCGTCAGGCCCAGCGCCAGCGCCGCCGCGGCCAGCAGCAGGAGCAGGCCCAGCAGGCCGGGCCAGCCCAGCGCCAGCGCATGAAATTTCAGGCGCGCCCTCATGGCGTCTTGTCCTTCACGGGCAGGCTGGCCTGCAGGGCCGCCGGCCTGAGCTTGGCCACCAGCTCAAAGCGCTGCCCGCTCATGCCCTCGCTGCCGTTCTGGAAGCGCCCCAGCACCACCTCGCTCCAGCCGGGCGCGGCACTCAGGCGGTCCACCAGCTGCAGGGCCACGGCCTTGTCGCTGGCCAGGCCCTCCAGGCGCAGCTCCATGCGGCCGGTGTTGAGGTCCAGGCCCAGCCAGTGGATCGCGCCGGGCGCGCCGGTGAGGCCCGCCTGCTCGACGTTGGCGAGCAAATGGCCCCAGGGCTGCGCCAACAGGCGCTGCACCTCGGCCAGGCTGCGCTCGCGCTCCTGCTCGAGCGGATCGGTGCGGCCGGGGCTGGCTACCGCGACGGCGGCGACCTTGGCCGCGGGCAGGCCGCGCTGCTGGTGCTGCAGGCTGGCCAGGCGGCTCTGCGCCTGCAGCATGTCTGCCCGGCTGTCCCAGGCGCCCCAGGCGGCCGCGGCCAGCACCAGGGCGCCGGTGGCGGCCAGCGGCCAGGCCAGCGGCGAACGTGCCCGGCCCTGCGCGATGAAGTCGGGCCTGGGTGCCTGCGCCCAGGCCTGTGCGGGCCGCGCCAGCCAGTCGGGCTCGGGCGCGCTGCCGTCGAGCCGGCCCAGCACGCGCACGCCCGGCCAGGCCGGCACGGTGCCCGCCGCCAGGCCATAGCCCAGCAGCAAGACCTCCATGCCCTCGCGCCGCAGTTCGGCCAGGGCCTCGCCCAGCGCGGCCAGCGTGGCCGCTTCGAGGCGCTGATGGCGCAAGACCTGGCACCGGCCCTCGCGCAGCTCAGCCCAAGTCAGCAGGCTGCCCTCCACCCAGGCCAGCGCCGCCTGCGGCGCGCGCAGCCATTGCGGCTCCTGCGGGGCCAGCGCCTGCAGGACGGCGGCCCAGGCGGGGCGCAGGCTCAGCACGCGCACCTGCTGGGCCGCCAGGCTGGCCTGGGCGGCCGGCCAGTCCAGGCCCTGCAGGGCGCTGGCGCCCTTGGCGTCCTTGTCGCCATGCCCTGCCTCACCCACTTGCCAGGGCGCCAGCGCCCAGCGCTGCGCCGCGGCGCCAAAATAATGACCGAAGAGCTGGCGCGCATAGGCGGCCATGGCCGCGTCGTCGGCCAGCGGCAGGCCGGGCTCGCTGAGCAGATGCGCCAGCAGATGCTCGGACACCACCAGCTCCAGCCCGCCGCCGGCATGGGCGGCGGCCCAATCCGCCAGGCTGCTGCCCTGCAGCTGCCCGCGCGCATCCAGCCACAGGGCCTGCGGCCGCGCCAGGCGTGCGCGCAGCGCGCGCCGCCAACGCAGAACCTGCCCCTTGGGTTGCGCAGCTGCCGACATGAAAGATTCACTCCTCGAGGGTGACACGTTCCAGCTCCTCGAAGGTGGTGACGCCGCGGCACACCGCCTGCAGCGCCAGCGTGCGCAGCGGCTTCATGCCGCGGCTGCGCGCCGCTTCCTTGATCTGCGACATCGGGGCGCGCGCGGCGATCAGGTCGCGCAGGCCGTCGTCGAGCTTGAGCAGCTCGGCCACCGCGCGCCGGCCGCGATAGCCGGTGCCGCGGCAATGGCCGCAGCCCTCGCCCTTCATATAAGTGCCCTCATCGGCCTTCAAGCCATGCCGCGCCAAGGTGGCCACGTCGGGCACGAAGGGCCGCGCGCAATGCCGGCAGTTCAGCCGCATCAGGCGCTGCGCCAGCACCGCGTTGAGCGCGGAGACGACGTTGTAGAGATCCAGCCCCATGTGCATGAAGCGGCCGATCACGTCGAAGGCGTTGTTGGCATGCACGGTGGAGAACACCAGGTGGCCGGTGAGCGCGGCCTGCACCGCGATCTGCGCGGTCTCGGCATCGCGGATCTCGCCCACCATCACGCGGTCCGGGTCGTGGCGCAGGATCGAGCGCAGGCCGCGCGAGAAGGTCAGGCCCTTCTTCTCGTTCACCGGGATCTGCACCACGCCGGGCAGCTGGTACTCCACCGGGTCCTCGATGGTGATGATCTTGTCCTGGCCGGTGTGGATCTCGGCCAGGGTGGCGTAGAGCGTGGTGGTCTTGCCGCTGCCGGTGGGGCCGGTCACCAGCAGCATGCCATGCGGCTGGCGCGCCTGGGCGCGGATCGCGGCGCGCTCCTCGGCATCGAAACCCAGCGCATCCAGCGTCAGCTGGCCGCTGCTCTCTTTCTCGATGCGGGCGCGGTCGAGCACGCGCACCACCGCGTCCTCGCCGAACACGCTGGGCATGATGGAGAGGCGGAAATCGATCTCACGCCCCTGCACCTTCAGCTTGAAGCGGCCGTCCTGCGGCAGGCGGCGCTCGCCGATGTCCAGCTCCGACATCACCTTGAGCCGCGACACCAGCTGCTCGGCCACCGCCGCGCCCTCCACCTGGCGCACCTGGGCCATCACGCCGTCGATGCGGAAACGGATCACCGCGCCGCGCGCCGTGCATTCGATGTGCACATCGCTGGCGCCGTCCTGCAGCGCGTCGTAGAGCGTGGCGTTGAGCAGGCGCACCACCGGGCTCACCTGCTCCGACAGGCGCAGCGCCGAGAGTTCCTCGGCATCGGCCGCATGGGTCTCGCTGCCGGCCATGGCCTCGTCCACATCCGAGAGCGCGCGGAAGTCGGCCTCGCCGGCACCCAGCCAATGCTCCACCGCCGCGGCCTCGCAGACCCGCCAGCGCACCGGCAGCTGCAGGCGCGACTCCACGCTTTGCAGCAGCAGCGCGTCGAGCGCGCGATCGGCCAGCAGGGTGCAGCGGCCCTGCGCGTTCACCGCCAGCACGGCGCGCCAGCGCTGCGCCTGGGCCTGCGGCCAGCGCTCGAAATCGAGATGCCAGGGCGCCTGCTCGGCCGGCAGCCAGTCTGACAGCGAGGTCATATCCGTCACTGAACTTGCTCCACCAGCTGAAAGATCGGCAGGTACATCAGCACGATGATGCCGCCGATCAGCACGCCCATCACCAGCATCAGCGCCGGGTTGATGGCGCGCGTCAGCAGCTCGGTGAGGCGCACCGCCTCTTCGTCGTGGAAGGCCGCGGCGCGCTCCAGCATCGCCGCCAGCTCGCCGCTGCGCTCGCCCACCCGCACCATGCGGCGCGCCACCGGCGTGGCCAGATCATGGGCCTCCAGCGCGTCCGAGAAACGCTCGCCGCGCGCGATCTGCTCGGCCGCCGCCGCCACCGCGGGCCGCCAAGGCAGGGCCACCACGTCCTGCACGATGCGCAGCGCCGGCAGCACCGGTACGCCCGAGGCCAGCAGCATGCCCATGCTGCGGTACAGCCGCGCCAGCGCCAGCACGCGCAGGCGCGGGCCCAGGCCGGGGAAGGTCCAGAGGCTGGCCTGCACGCGCTCGCGCAGCGGGCGATGCCGCAACACCGCCACCACCAGCAGGGCAAGACCCGACACCGCGCCCAGCACCAGCCAGGGATGGGCGCCGGCGGTCTGGCCAAAGCCGATGAGCAGGCGCGAGCCCCAGGGCAGCTCGTTGCCGAGGCCGTCGAGGATGCCGGCAAAGCGCGGCAACACGAACAGCAGCAGGAACATGATGACCGCCGAGCCCACCACCAGCAGCATGGCCGGGTAGACGCAGGCGGCGATCAGGCGCGAACGCAGGCTCTCCACCCAGGCCAGGTAGCGCGCATGCTGGGCCAGGGCCACGGCCAGCTGGCCGGTCTTTTCATTCGCCGCCACGATGGCGCAGATCAGCTCGTCAAAGGCCTCGGGATGCTGGCGCAGCGCCGCCGAGAGCGGCTGGCCCTGCTGCACCGCCTCGGCCACGCCGTCCAGCGCCTGGCGCACGCCCTCGCTGCCCTCTTTCTCGCGCAGCGTGCTCAGGGCCTCCAGCAGGCTGATGCCGGCATCCAGCAGCACCGCCAGCTCCTGGCTGAAGAGCTGCAGGGGGAAGCGGGCATTGCGCCTGAAGCCGCCGCGGCGCGCCGCGCGCGTGGCCCCGCCCCCCAGCTCGCGCACCTCCAGCACATGCTGGGGCAGCACGCCCAAGGCCGCGGCGACGGCCTGCCGATCGGCGGCCTCGACACGGCGCTGCATCACCCCTTGGTCGGGATGGAAGACACGGGCCTCGAAGGTGGGCATCGGCGGAAGGTGGCCGGCGTTGATTACCAGCTCACCAGATCGGCGTCTTCGCCCTCACCGCCGGGGCGGCCGTCGCGGCCGAAGGAAAGCAGGTCGTATTCGCCATGCTCACCCGGGGCGCGGTATTGATACTCGTTGTGCCAGGGGTCCTTGGGGACGGCCTTGCTGAGGTAGGGGCCGGCCCAGCGCGGCTCGTCGGCGGGCTTCACCACCAGGGCCTGCAGGCCCTGCTCGGTGCTGGGGTAATGGCCCAGGTCGATGCGGTACTGGTCCAGCGATTTCTGCAGCGCATCGATCTGCGCCTTGGCCGCCTTGACCTCGGACTTGCCGATCTGGCCAAAGAACTTGGGGCCCACATAGCCCGCCAGCAGGCCGATGATGACCATCACCACCAGCAGCTCCAGCAGGGTGAAGCCGCGGCATCGGCGGCTTGGGTCGTTCAAAGGCAGTTTCGATCGCATGGTCGTCAGCTCGGCAGCATTCATCTCTACGGTGTTCTTTTTTCAGCGCTGAGCCCAGTCTACAGACCCTCACCAGCGTTCGTTCCCTCGGCCCGGCACTATGGCAGGCCCGGTGTGACACGGCAATCGGGGCATCCCGGCCCGCATCTGCGGGGAGCGGGTGGAAACCCTAGGCTGGCTATTGCCAGAACTGCGCCCCCAGCACCTTCTCGGCCACCTGCCTGCCAAGCCTCAGGCCATCGTCATTGTCATGCCTGAAATGGATGCCTCCCAGCAAACGCGAATGGGCAGCCTCTTCCGCCATGGCACTCAAGGCCACGGCGCGGTCCGGAAGCTGCGCGCCCAGGATCTGTGCCGCGGCGCCGCTGAAGGCGGCATGGCCCGATACGTACGAAGGAAAAGGCGGCGTCAGCAGGGTCGGCTTGAGGTTCAGGCCCAACACGGTGCGCGCGGAGGTGATGGGCCTTGCCGTCCAGTAGTGGTATTTGGTGTCCCACACGGCGATGAAGGCGTCGGCCAGGGCGATGTTGAGCTGGGCGAACAGGCGCGTGGCGGCCTGGTCGTTCAGCTTGGCGCGCAAGGCCTCATCAATGGCGATCTGATTCCAGTGCCCGGGCGGCGTCACGCTGCCATGGCCGTCCACCCAGAAGCGCGCAATCTTCACCTGTTCGGCCGATATCGCCTGCGTGATGTTCACCACCTCCTGCAGGTCATGCACATAGCGCTGCGAGCCATAGGCCGGCGGCCGGGGCCTGAACTCGCTGGCGCGGGCCAGCGTCCAGGGCTTCCACAGCGGCGCAAAGGGCTCGTCGGGCGGAAAGTAGAAGTACGGCGGCGTGGGCTCCCAGGTGCCTGGGCCGTAGTAGCGGCCCTCGCCGTAATACTGCAGGCGCAGCCCATTCCAGCCGCGCTGGGCGCCGTCGCTTTCCGCGTGGCGCACCACGCGCTGCCCCACCTCAAGGCCCAGCCTCAGGGCCGCGCAGGCCTCGGGCGGCAGGGTCTCGGGAGTCCGGCCGGTCTGCTGGGCGGCAATCGAAAAGGCCAGCCGGTCAAACGCCTTCTCCTCCGCCACGAACAGATAGCCCAGCACCTGGGCCGCCGCCATCGAGAGTGCAAGGCGTCCTTCCGAGGCATCCAGCCCGCGCTGCCGCGCCAGCTCCAGCGCATCGTGCATGGCCACATGGACCAGGGCCAGGCCGCGCGCGCCACGCGTGGGCATCATCTTGTGCTTGATATAGCGGCCCAGTTGCAGGCGCGTCCAGGCCAAGCTGGCCGGCTCGCTGGCCCAGCCCTCGACCATCCTGGCGGCCTCGGCCCGCACCGTCTCCCAGGCATGAAAGGCCGACTGCGGCGGCTCCAGCGGCGCGGCGTTCAGGCCATCCTGGTCCAGCGCCGGGTAGTCGAGGATGGGCCTGGCCAGGCTGGCGGTGCAAAAGCCCAACAGCATGAGTCCGATAGCTGCCAGCTTGCGAACGAAGACATAGGTATTCATGCCGTCGCCCCGGCCTGCTGCAGCAGCGCGACCATGGCGGCGCGGCCGGCCCGTTTGGCGGCAGCCAGGGGCGTGGTGCCGAAGCAGTCGGCCAGATTCACGTCGGCACCATGCTTCAACACCAGCAGTTCGACCATGGCCATGTGGCCGCCCTGCACCGCGGCAATCAGGGCGGTCGGCCCCTGGGTCGGCCGCAGGTTGACCCGCGCGCCCTGTGCAAGTAGCCGCTGCGCCACCTGCAGATGGCCGCCGAAGGCCGCGTTGATCAAGGGGGTCAGGCCTTGCCAGTCCTGGGCGTCGAGATCGGCACGTGCGCCAAGCAGGCGCTCCACTACCCGCACATGCCCCTGGGCGGCCGCGGTGTGCAGGGCACTCACCCGTCGTCGAGGCTCCCGTTCATCCACTGCCAGGCCCGTGGCCAACAGCAGATCGGTCGTGACCAGATCGCCTTGCGAGGCGTATTGCACCAGGCTGCTGGCGCTGAGCTCGATGCCAGCGGCGTTCAAGCGCGCACGCGCCTGCTCGCGGTCTTGTGCCGTGGCAGCGCATGGCTGCAAGGTGGCCGCAGCCATCAAAGGGATAGCAAACAATCGATTCATGTGCGTGTGGGCGTGGACTCAGGGCGCGGCGACGAGCCTGCGGTGGTTCTGAATGAAAGTCGCCAGGCTGGGTTGCCTGGGCCCGGCGCCCACCAGGCTGGCGCGTAGCGTGCCGTCGGGCGCGAACGCTAGCGCCGCTGGCAGCACCGGCCGTCCGGGGCGGCGCGCCCATAGGCCCTGCCCGTCCCGATAGGCCTTCAAGCCCGGATACTTGCTGAGATCCAGTTCAGCCTCATGCGTGAGACCCCGTGGTGCCGTCAGGACCAACACCAAGTCCGGCAACCACTCAGGCTTCAACTGGTCGAGCTCCTTCAGCAGCCAAGGCCTGGCGCCCGGCACCGCCATATCGACCACCAACACCACGGCACGCCGACCGGCGAGCACAGCGCCCAAACTGATTTGCCCCGCATCGCCGGCCTGCGCGCTGAGGGCCAAATCAAACTCCGCGACGGTGCGCGCTGATGACGACGCACCTTGTGCCGACAACGTCTGCATGGCACCAGCGGCGCAAGCGGCCAGCAAGAGCTTTCTTCTCATGTCAAGGACCCACCACGAAGTTGCGAATCGTCAGCTTGTCATCGGCCGTCAGGCCGTCCAGCATGTGCCCGTCCAACTGCCTGGCCAGCGCATCGGCCTGGGCGGCTACCGCCGCCTGTGCATCCTTAGCTCCAATCACGGCGAAATGCAGCAGCCCCACGGTCTGCCCTGCCGGTACGGTGAGCTTCCAGTAAGTAGCAAACCCGGGCTGCGTCTCGACCTTGACGGGCTTCAGCGCCGTAGCGCCAGCACCAGCGTAGACATGCGCCACCGCGGCCTCGCAGTCGCGATAGCTCACGTAGCCGCGCGCATCGCTGTTCTGCGGCAGGCTGATCGCAATGGGGGCACAGCGGCTGGGCCCGCTCGCCTGTGCGGCGAGCGTCACGGTGATCGGCTGCGCCGAGTTGTTGCTCAGGCTCTCCAGCATGCGGCCATAGCCGCCGCCCGGGGGCACGAACAAGCGGCGATGGATGCTCAATTTGCCGGCGTACTCGAAGGGGCCAATACTCATCTCGCGCTCGCCCGGTGCAAGCCGCGCACTCAGCGCGCCAGGCAATGGCATGCCATCCACCCGCAAGTGCAAGGCCTCAAGGCCGGCAAAGTAGTTTGAGTTGCCGGTGCTGCTCACGTCCGCGCTGCTGTTGAACCGGAAGCCTACCGCGCCGGGAGGCACCGTCGGGATGGCATCATCCGAACCATCCAAAAGATCCAGTCGCAGCGCGTTGGCGTAGGGCAGACTCAATTCCTTCAGGCTGCCGGCCGTCACTCGTGCTGCATCACTGCCGCTGGCCGTCTGGCCCAGACCCCAATTCCACGCGTCGATACCGTAGGGGCCCGGCAGCAGCTCGAAGCTAGCCAGACCGCTGGCATTGCTGGTGAGTTGCTTGCCCCACAGCCCGGCGGCCACCTCCAGAGCTTGCGGCTTCACCGTGATCTCTCGCCCCGCCGCGGGACGCCCATCTGAGCCGGTGGCAAGCGTGACCAGATTGCCGGTGGGCAGGTACTGCAGACTGCGCTGCACCAGTTGGCCTTCGACCGTCACCTGCAAGTCAAACTGAGACACGGCCTTCAGCTCCTCGCTTTCATTGACTCCCTCATAGGCGAAAAGGCTGATGCTGCCGGATGGCACATGCTCGAAGCGGTAGCACCCACCAGCGGGCACGGCATCACGGCGCAGGTCGCCATTGACCAGGAGATTGATCCTGCCGGCTGGCGCCGCTTGACCATCAGCGCGAGTTACACAGCCTTGCACGGTTGCTGTGGGCGGCAGCTGCAGGTCGATCACGGCGTTGGGCAAGCTGGCGAAATTGCCTGACTTGCGCACCTCCACGCCGGAACCGTCCTGCCCCGCCAACTCGTAGTCCCCGCGCCCGAAGCCACCGAAGAACAGATAGGCACTGGGTTCGTCCTTGCCACCCGCTTCCGATTGCCCAGGGTTCATCTCGGCCTGGACATAGCTGCGCATGCCCTCGGCGTCCCACTGCAGCATCCACACCGAGGCATAGGGCGCGGGCACGCCGTCGGCATAGCTGAGCTTGCCTCGCAGCATCGGAATCACCACGTCCAACTTGGCTTCGCTGCTGTCAGACGGCACCAGCACATCACCCTTGGCCAAGGTGTACTGACATTGACGCAACTCGGCGTGATAGCTGGCGCCCGCGGGCGCCCCGCTGAACACCAATCCGTTCAGGTCCTGCGGCAGCTCCTGCAGGTTCTCGCCGATGCCTGGGCCCCATAGCCATAGTTCGTCGCTGCATTCACCCTGGGGTCGACGGGTCAGGATCGGCTTGCCGCCGGCATCCACAAAGCGGACGCGCAGGTCGGACATCTCTGCAAACACGAAGTCGGGCAAGGTGCGCAGGTTGTCGCCTGGTGCCAGCACCAGGGTTTGTTCCTGCACGGCGGCACTCAGCTCCCCCGCCTGCGCCTCGACGCGCAATTGCCTGCTCGTCTTGGGCACATCCTCGACGCGGTAGACGCCCGCCTCGTCGCTATAGCCATAGCGCACAAAAGCCTCCGCGCCAGGCGGGTCGGTCTCGCCACCCGCCAGCACATTGGTGACCATGATGCTGGCGGCCAGCGGCTTGCCGCTGACGGAGCGCACGCGGCCGGTGAGGGCGAGACCGTCGAAAAGCGGGAACACCAGATCCGGCATAGTGACGCGCTGCCCAAGCAGGGGACTGACCGCCTGCGAAAGCACCGCGCCCATAGCCGGATGCGTTGCCGTCACCACCACGGCCTGCCCGGACGGAAGGCGGGGGAAGCTGAAGCGACCAAGGTCATCGGTACTCGTGCCCACTTCCTTGCCGTTGTCGAGCCTTGCGAGCAAATACAAGCCGCCTACCGGCGCGCCATTTGCCAGCAACACGCGCCCGTCAACTGCGCCAGTCGGCAGCACCAGGGCCGGCGCCAGCACATCCGCGTCGCGGATCACCGTCACCTCGCCCTCCGCGGTCACACCCAAGCCGTCGTCCTGCGTCACCAGGCGCACACGTTCGCCATCGGGCAGCACATTCAGCCGGAAGTCGCCCAGTTCCTCGCTGGCCGATTCCGCGAGTATCTTGCCCTTGGAGTCCAGCGCACGCACCGCGAGCCCGGCAACACGATCCTGCGTGCCGCTCAAGACCTGACCCTTGATACCGCCGCTGAGCAGCGACAGTTCCACCGGCACTGCTGCACCGTCCTGCCCGGCCACGCTGAGCTCACGCCGGTAACGCGGATTGCGCGGGTGTGTGGCCGCCAGGGTGAAGTTCGCGCCTGCCGCCGGAAATTCCTTGACGGCGCTGCTGGCGTCCGGTGCAAACACGATCTCGTGCTCGCGCTGGTTCGTCAAGGCATCGCTCAACTGCAGCTTGATGCTGCCCACCGGCCGCATGTCTTGCGAGAGCGTTACGGTGGCTGCGACCGTCGTCTTTGCCAGCAACTGCAGGTCCAGCACCTTGGCCTCGTGCTCGGCTTCCAGCAAGGCCTCGCCCTTGGCGAGCACCAGGCCAGCGTCGCTGTAGCTGACCTGTACGGGGCCGAGGGGCAGATTCTCGTGCCGGTAGCCGCCGTCGGCGCCGGTCACCACCTGCTCGATCAACTGCACTCCGTCAGCCACGCCTGCCTGCACCAACAAGGGCAGGCCCATCGCTGCAGAGCCATCGCTGCGCAGAACCCGGCCACCAACGCTTGCGCCAAGGCGGTGTGGCTCCGCAGCCCAGGCAGTCATTGCGCCTGGCAGGTGATCCAGGTTCAGCAGCAGGCCGAAGCCGCCGATATTGCGGGCTTCATCCGTCAGGGCTGAAAAGACCAGGGTGTGGCGACCTGTGGTTGGCGCCGGGAACTGCCGAATCGCCCATTGCGCCGGCAAGCCCACCTGGCCCGGGTCGTTGCCATAGCCTTCGCGCAGCAACGCGCCGTCCGGACCGTAAAGCTGGATTTTCACGGCATAGGCCGCAGGCACATGATTGCGCGCCAGCCCAAGCACGATGGCATCGATGCGTTGCCCGGCGAAGGCATCAAACGAGTACAGAGAGCGCTGCTGGGCCAGCTTCAGCTCGCCCGCTTCATCCAGCGCAAAGCTCGGCGCCCATTCGATCGATTGCCCGTCGGTTGCAGGGCCGACGTCCACCGCAAAGGTGAGGCTTCGGCCACCCAGACGCAGCTCGAATGAATTCTTGCCCACGGGCAATGCCTCTGACTCAAAACGACCGGCGTCCAGCGACGTGCTACCCAGCAGGCAGGCGGCCGGACACGCATCGTTCTTCACGTACAGCTGCGCGGCCACTGGCAGCACCAAGGGCAGTGGTAGGCCACCAACCAGAGCTCTCACACGCAGCTTGGTATTGATCTTTTTCTCTTCAAGGCGCAGGGCAACATCTTGCGCCCCCCCATTGGCCAGCTCAAGCTCGGCGAAGGCGGCCGAACCTGCCAGTGTGCTGGCGTCAACACGCGTGCGCCCGCCGGCCAGGCCGCGGGCACGAAACAGCCCTTGCCCATCGCTGAGCGTCGTCTTCACCACCCGCCATTCCTGCCGGATCGCGTCAAACGAGCTGATCTGCACCCTGGCATCGGCTACCGGGGTCTGCCCGTCAGGTTGGTACACCGCGCCGTTCAGCCCGGCGGACTCGACAATATCCAGGTTCAGTGTCGTGACCGACCCAGCCGGGCCTGTGGCCGCGGGCGCGCTGTGCAGTACGTCGTCACCGGACACCGCCTCAAGCGTATAGAGGGTGCTCGGCGTCAAATCTCGCAGCACATAGGCGCCGCCGCCATCCGTCTGTTGGCGCGCGACCGGGCTGCCTTGCAGGCTCAGCACCACGCTCATGCCCGCGGCAGGCCTGTTCGTCGGCATCAGCCGCAACTTGCCGCGCAACTCGCTCACCTGATCCGCGGCCAGACTCTGCTTTCGAACCGTAAACTCGGTCACGCCACCGGGTGCCAACATCGCAAAACTCGGTGAGACGGAGAATCCCATGGCACCGACCAACGGCGCGACGAAGCCGCTGGCCACCGCTTCAAACTCCGCCAGGCCGCCGCTGTCCGAGCGGACATAAGGCAAGGCCAAGTCGGGCAAGGCCATGCGCAACGCGTCGCCAACCGACAGGGGAACGCCCTGCAGCGCTGTACCTGTCTCGTCCAACACCCGGAATCTGACCTTGCCCGCGCCCTCGTGGCGAATCTCGGGCACGACCGTGGTGCCCGTGCTGGATGCAGAGAAAGATCGGGATCCGATGCTGCGGCGCAACTTGTCATAGGCGTAGACGGCGCCGAAGAAGCCCCCAAGCGGCAGCTCCTTGAGGCTGTAGGCCCCGGCAAAGTTGACGGGTACTTCCCACTCGCCGTAACCATGGGCCACCACGCGAACGACGGCGCCTTCAGGACTGGCACCGTCCACCCGGATGATCTGACCCTTCAGTTCCCTGCCACTCGCCAGCTTCAGCACCTTGTTGGCGATGACGCCGTCGTTCTCCGCACGGATGCTGACCTGCATCGGCGCTGGCAGGCCGGTGTTGACGAAATCGGCCGCGCTCGAATTGAAACTGACCTTGCCATCGCCATCCACGGTCACAAACGCCGGTGCCGACGAGAGATAGCCCGTGCCTGATTGCCGGGATGTCCGATCTACCGGAGCGCCGCTGGCATAGACCGCGTGGACCTTGGCTTGTAGCTCCTCAGCCTGCGAAATCTGGCGAGGCAGCTCCAGCGAGATCTGTACCGGCACCTCGGTGGATTTGCCCCATTCAACGGGGCTGGCCGGCAGGATGGCTTGGCCATAGGCCGGGAATATCAGCTCCGTCTCGCCCCGGCTGCCATCGTCGCAGGTCGCCCGCACGCGCAAGGGGGGCGGCACCGGGTTTGGCACACCTGGGCGCGGGGGAATACCCAGGCCCGGCAGATTGCTCAGCACGAAGTTGCGGTCTTCCGCCATGACAGCGCTGCGGTTTTGGGCGGTGACGATGCAAGCTACTGACGGATCCGGATCCGGCTTCGCTGCGGCGAAGCTGACGGCAGTCGCGCCCAGGGCTGTAGCGCCGCCCACTGCAGCCAGAATCACCCGCAGTGGCCCGCGCCCAGAAATGGTGTCGCGCGTGAGTACGGCTGCATACCTGGACGTGGTTGGAAACGCACCCAACGTACTTGTGCCAAAAAAGCTCCGCTGCAGCCAGCAACTGGCGAAGATATTTCGAACGAAAAGTAGAGCCATCGCTAGTGTTTGCAGCAGCATTCCAATATACCTACGCTTAAACTAAGCACTGGTGTTCGAGCAATTAGAGATCCCGAGCTGTGAAATCTATTGCCGACTAGGCGACTGCTTCCCATAAAACCCAGGCGCGAGCTTTCGCACTCTAGCAGCCGGGTTCTTCCAGCCCTGCAGAACGGCGCTGCCAAGCAGTTCCATCGTGAGCACTTGGCGGTCTCCCTCCCGCACAGTTGCTACCGCTTCGTCCGCAACAACTTGCCCCGCCTGATTGATCACTGAATACTCAATGAGGCTATATTTTCCATATTCGATGCTATGCGTTAGGAATAGCCGACTCGCGCCAAATACACTCGCCCATTTGGCGACTCTGGCGGCGCGACTGACACCAAGATCAGACTCGTTGCGCAATATCAGTCGCTGCGCCTCTTTGTCCCATACCTTGTATGCAGCCTCATAGTCACCGGCCTGCATGGCCAGCAAATAGCGCGAGACAACCGCCTCCGCCGTTGCGTCATCCAGTTTGTTATTTGCGAGCACCTCGAATTTCGGCAAATATTCACGGACACGGATGGGATGCGTAATCTCTTCCGTGACGGTCGAGTAGATAGCATCGGACAACACTGGAGGACCGGCGAGTGCGCCGGCAGCTATAGCACCTGAACCGAGGACGGACGCCGACAATACCAAAACCTGAACCAGAATCTTCATTTCATGGCACCCATTTGAGACAATACGCCTGCCCGGAGTTGGCGCTGCACACGTCGAGCCATCCACTATTTGACTCACGAAGTTGCACCGCACCGCGGCAAGTTGTTACCTATCCGACAAACCACCGCCAATCAGCGACTAGGCAAGTTCATGTTTTTTCGCTTACGCCTTTTCCAGTGGTCAATCCATCCACGCATCCAGATCCAAAATAACCAAGCGAATACAAACAAGCAATACGGGAGGTAGACCAAAAGCCGAACACTCGCGTCTATGCTGGAGTCGTAGGCGCACACCTCTGAAAATATCTTATGCACCCTAATTTTTACTACACTTCCACGCGGATGGGAATTTATCCATTGCGACACATCAAATCTTTCCTGATCCGTCTCCTTAAGCGGCTGCCATGGATATCTAAAAAAACACGACAATTCCCTATTCCTCATCCGGTACTCAACATGAACCTCCACAACCGGCTGAAACCATATAACTCCTCGCTGCATGCTAGGCGGAATTTTTAGCTCAACAACGTCTCTGACCAACCCATTAACTTCATATTGAAACTTATCAGAAACCAGAAGTTCAGCGATCGCCACATAGAGCAGAGAACCAAACAGAAATACAAAGACTCTCATCAGCATATATGACTACTTCATACCCGGGATAGTAAGCACAAATTCCTGATCATCTGACGTAAATATCGGAAGCTTAAAATCAAGAGCTGTCCAACCGAACGAACCAATTGAAATCTGTGACTTCACAAACATATCTGCGGTAGCCTGAAATCCGAATAGCAGACCGTTGGACACCCACCGTTTTGGGGTGACTTGCCCCTGCCCTGCAGCACCTATATCCAGAAGACGGAGCTCCGCCCTCTTGCTACTTCCGTCGGCAAAAGAAATCTCCGTTTGCGCGCCAAGTGTTGATAACGCAACCTCAACGCCAAGCGCCAGGCGACCGGCAGGCGCCTGCCTTTGCCCTTTGCATCCGTCATAGGCACCAAATACGGAGCCGGCGAGCGTGAGCTTTACGGTTAACGACGGCCCGGAGAGCCAATCACCAAAAACAAACGTACTTAGTCTCTTTAGGGCGGGAAGTAGGGGAAACGCGGCCATCCCCTCCACGCCGCCGCCGCCAGATCCTTCGAGCTTCATCGCAACGCCACTTTTATCCGTGGAACAACAGAGCTCGTCCCCGCTGTACGCAAACATCACCGAACCTTTGGTCTCAATAAAGGCGCCAAGCGGGGTCATAAACTTACGTAGTCGCGCAATTGGCTCACTGTCAAGCTGTAGCTGTCCGCCCAATGACCCAATACGCGTTTTCCCGTCTTGGCTCGGATCTGGCCGGCAACTCGGACATCCTCCTGGCGTGCTGCCCAGCACGCTGCACGCCGGGCAACTCGTCCCCACCGCCTTGCACTGCGGCTCATTCGGCCCCGACGGCCCGCCACCACCGCCCCACCCCGCCTTGGTGATCCCCGAGCCCGGATCCGTCCGGATCAATGCCCCGTCCCCCGAGACCGTGGCTCGCCCCATGGGCACGAACTGGGCCAGATCATGGTCCCACTGCACCACCGCCAGGTTGTAGCCCGGCTGCTCGCCAAAGCTGTTGGGCATGGTCACCTCGATCGGCGGGTCGAAGCGGGTGCCGGCGGGCTGGATGGTCCAGGCCGGAGCGCCGAACTGGGCAAAGCCGGCCGGTGGGGCCATCGGCAGCTTGTCGGCCGTCACCGGGCTCACCACCAGGGTGCCCACGCGTGAGCCGTCCGGAAAGGTCACGCTATTGGCCTTGACCTTCATCGCAAAGCCCTCCAGGCCCGGGATGGTGAGCGTGACGTCCTCGTTGCCGCCCACGATCTTGGCCTCGCTGGTGAGCAGGGCGGGCAGATAAATGGCATGCGGCAACTCGTTCTTCTGCCCGCGCACCACATAGGCCTCGAAGTGCAGGCTGGGCCATTGGGGCTTGGCGGGATCGTTGGTCGGGTTGACCGCCCGGCCGTCCACGAACAGATCCACCCGCCCCGGCGGTACGTTGTCAAACTGGAAGTAACCCGTGGCATCGCTGGTGGCGAGCAGCGCGGTACGGTTGATGCTGAACTTCACGCCGGCCAGCGGCGCGCCCTTGTCGGTGTAGACAAAGCCACTGAAGCTCGCCGGCCCGGGCTTGGCCTCCTTGACGCGAATCACATACTGCACGCCGCCCACCACGTCATCCGGATTGTCAAAACCACCGCCGTCCGAGCGCAAAACATCCGCACGCAGCGTGACCAGGCCCGGGCTATTGCCCAGGGTCGGGCGTACCGCCGCCACGCCGTTCTTGTCGGTCAGCACCACCAGGCGTTTGCCATCCGCGCTGAGCGTGGCGCCGGGAACGGCCGTGAAGCGGGCGTCCCCTGCGTCGATGCGGAATTGCACCTTGGCGCCGGGCACGGTGTTGCCGCCCGCATCGCGCGCCACCGCGCTCAGCAGTTCCATCGCCTGGGCGCCGGTCTCGCTGATCTGGTTCAGGCCCGCGTCGCCGCTCAGGTCCATGGCAGCTCCGCGCGAGGTGGTGGCCGTAAAGAGCACCGCCTCACTCCCCAGCGCCGCAGCGCTGGCGTGTACGACATTGGCGCCCGGCCCGCTTTGCCTGCCCAGCGTGAACCAGGCCCGCGCACGGCCCTGGGTATCGGTCTGCACCGTCACCGCTCGGCTGGTGTAGCTGGCGTTGCCACTGGCCGTCTGCCCTTGGGTGGGGCTGATGGAGCCTGTGCCGCGCACGACTTCAAAACTCACCGCCTGCCCTGCCAGCGCTTCGCCGTACTTGTCCACGGCAAGCACCTCGAAGGGCTTGGGCAATTCGGTCGCCCCCGGACCGCTCTGCCCATGCCCATCCACCCGCAAGAGGCCGGCCGAACCTGTGTCGGCCTGATGCACTTCCAGGGTTTGCACCCGCTCGTTGCCCAGTTGATCCACCGCCCTCACGCGCAGCACATTCAGGCCCGGGCGCAGCGGAATCTCGCTCAGGGAGAAGTAGCGGTCCGCCACCTGCGCGCGCATTTCGGCCTGCCCGGCAACGCTGACGAAAACTTCGGGCTCCGCTGCATCGAAGCTGGCCTCCACGGCGTCGTTGACCATGCCACGCACGTCGACCCAGGCGGCGCGGGTGAGATGGCCTGACTTGGGATACTCCACGTTCAACAGCGGTGCCGTCTGGTCCACCGACACATGCACCGCCGCACTACTGATGCGCCCACGGTCGTCGGTGGCCACGGCGGTCAGCAGATTGGCACCCTCGTGCAAAAAGTAGTTCGGGAAGCTGAAGCTCAGCCCGTCGCCGCCGAGCTGGGCCAGTTGCTGGTTGATCGTCACCTGTACCACCGGCTTGCTCAGCCGCCCGGTCACGGTGACGGGCCGCTCCACATTGCCGGTCAGGTCGCCCGGGCTGCTGGCGTTGGCGCGGCCCAGCACCGCCTTGTCGGCCGGGCTCAGGATGCTGATGCGCGGCGGAGCGTCATAGTTCAGCTGGATGCTGGTGCTGCGCGTCTCGCCATCATCGAAGAAGGCCTTCACGGTGAGGGTGTTGAGGCCGTCGAGCAGCTCAATCTCGCCGCTGTACTGCAGGGCGCCATCAACGGCACCAGTGCCGATGGCGCGCATCTCCACGTCGTTGAGCGTCACCCTGCTGGCAAAGCTGGCGCTGGCCATGGCTTCGGCCGTGACGCTCACTCGCGGCGCAATGACGCTGGCGTCGCCCGCGGGGTTCTTGATCTCCACGCCATAGGTCTTGGGCGCGGCCACCTCGAAGCCCCATACCGCGCTGGCGGCGACGTTGCTGCGGTTGGCCACTTCTAGGTAGACGGTGTAGGGGCCTGCGGCCAGAGCTTGAGCGGGTGTGTAGCTGATGCCGGCCTCGGTCTTGACGGCGAGCGCGGTGACATCCTCGCTGTTGACGATCAGCCGCACCGAGGCCGGGTTGATGCCAGAGCGCAGATCGCGGTAGCTGGCGCTGATGGTGGGCTGGGCGCCGGCCGGGAACTGCACCCCGTTGGGCGAGGTAGCCGTGATCTCGGGGGGCGCGCCCACGGCGAACATCCACTCGCTGCTCGCCGCATTGCCCGGTATGTCGCTGACTTGCAGCTTGACGCGATGCAGGCCATCGGCCAGGGGCTGAGGCACGGCGTACTGCAACAGGCCGCCGGAAAACTGGGCCGCGGCGCTCACGTCCACCTCGTCCAGCCAAAGCTTGAAGCTGATGTCCAAGCCCGGCCCCGCGGTGCTCACCTGGGCCTTCAGCACCAACCCGGCGCCGCTGGACAGCATCACATCCTTGGGGGCCTGCTGGCTGATGATGGGCGGGGTGACGACGGTAATGTCGACGGTGTCGGGGGCGCTGATGTTGCCACTCTGCGTGACCACCAGTTGCGCGGTGTACATGCCGGGCAGGTCGGCCAACAGCGAGGTGCTAGCAGATGCAGGCGTTGACAGGCTGGCATTGCTGCCCGCGGGTCGGCCGGTCAGCGTCCACGCGAAGGAGCCGAGCGCAGTGAAGCTCCCGTCGTCGGCCCGCGAGCCTGCCGCGCTCAGGTTGATGGCCGAGCCCGGCAACACCCACTAATCCGGGCCGGCATTGGCGGTAGGTAGCGCGATCCTGCAATTCGAGAACTTGCAGACAAGAGTACAGGTGCGCACATCATTGACCGTGATCTTGTTGTCGTTGTTGGGATCGCGCGGATCCGAGGGCCCGGACACGGCTTTGCCGATATCTCGGACGATGGCTTCCACATCGAGCCTGTCGATCTGGCCGTTGCCGTCCACGTCGCATTTCTGCGCCATGGCCATGTTCCCCGTGCCAAGAAGCGCCAGCGGCAACAGCGCGTTTCGCAGTCCACGCATCAAGAGCCCCACGCGGCCGTCTTGGCGACGGGCTTCAGGCGGTGAACATGGAGCGAGAGCGTGACGCTGCCCGCTGGGCCATCGCCCGAGCATGCAACCCAGCAGACACGCAAACACCGCCAGCCGAGCCCGGACCCGGATCAATCGCCCCATCTACCCCTCCCAATGGATACCCGCGCCTTGTATTGTTTGGCGCAGCGGGAGGATAGCTGCTAACGCGTTAGCAGCCCGCAGGAAACCCCTTGAATGGCTACCACTCAAAGGGTGATTGACAAGCTTCAAATTGGCGAGTTGCCGCGCAATGCGGCTCCGCCAATGCGACTCATCACATCCAGTGGTCGAATTCCTGCAGCGCGCGGATGCGGCGCTCGGTGGCCAGGAAGCGTGCGGCACCGGCCTGGCCGATGGCCTTGACGATGCGCGGGTGGTATTTGCGATAGACCTTGAACTCGGCGTCTTCCACGGCCAGGTATTCCTTGACGAAGTACTTGGACTGGGCATCGGTGGGCTTGTCGCCAAAGCCGATGAACTCCACCGACAGGCGGGTGGACTGGCGGTTCAGGTTGGCCAGATCGGCGGCATAGGCGTCGTAGACCTTGGCAAAGGCCTTGGCCTGGGCTTCGTCCAGGGCCAGCGACTTCAGCACATAGGCCTTGCGGTCGGTGCGCAGCTGCTCGCGCACGGTCTGCACGGCGGCAGCATCCGGGCCCGTCGGGCCGGCGGCCATGGCGGGGGCCAGCAGGCCCATGCTGAGGGTCAGGGCGAGGCCAGCGGACAGCGCGGCAAATTTGTTCTTCATAGGGGTAGCTCCTTGAGATTCTTCCTCGCGCGGCCGGAAAGATGGACGGACGGACCGCGCAATTCGGGGCGATTCTAGGGTCAGGCCGCGATCGGGCAATGGGTGCTTTCACGCGCCGCCGCCATCCGGCCGGGCATGGCCTGTGGCATCCGGCCGCCCACCGCGCAGAATCGACGCACTTCATCTCGCCCGGAGCCCCGCCATGAACGCCTTGCTGACCCTGACCGGCTGGCTCATCCTGCTGGTGCTGTGCTGGCCCCTGGCCTTGCTGGCGCTGCTGTTGTGGCCCGTGGTCTGGCTGATCTCGCTGCCCTTCCGGCTGATAGGCATCGGCTTCGAGGCCGTGTTCGCCTTGATACGCGCGCTGCTGTTCCTGCCGGCGCGCGTGCTGGGCGGGCGGCCCAGGAACTAAGCCAGGTTCCTCGCCCGTCGGTCCGGCGATCGATCAGGCCGCCTGGGGGCTCTACTCCGTTCATGTCCCCCGCCTCGGGCTGCGCCCAAGGCTCCTCCTTTACTTCACTTCGCAGAACCCCCAGCCGTCCTGATCCGGCACGACCGTGCCAACTCGTCGCAGACGATGTGCAGGGGAACTGCCAAGTGACGGCGGGGGCGTGGTGGAGTGAAGTAAAGGAGGAGCCGGCGCCCGCAGGGCGCCGGCGGGGGACATGAACGGAATCACGCCCCCGGCGTCGCTTGGCAAACGCCCGCACCTGAACGGCAGTGCCATGCAGCGCCAAAGACAAAAACCCAGGGCCCCTGGACGGGGCGCGGGGCTGCTTGCCGAATCGGCAGAGGAGGTCGGAACGGTTATGCAAAAAAGGAAGTGTTGATAGTGGCTTCGATGTAAGTGAGTGATGCTTCAGAATGAGTGTCGCGATGTCGGTAGTGACACTCAGACCGCCGCTTCCTTGCCTGCTCCAATACCCCTGCGGCGCGATTTGTGGGTAGAGCCGTAGCAGGTCCGTAGACTCGCGAAATAACCACGGGGGGCGCAAGCATGGAACCAGAATACTTCAGCTACGTTGAGCGGGACGCGAAGCTCTTCGAAGCCGTGGCGCCTGCTCTGCCAGCACTTAGGTCTCTATCTGCTGAGCAGGTTGAAACGCTGGTCTTCTACCTGAAGTCGCTGCATTCGTACTACCCGTCGAGCGAGAACCACGTCGCAAACCTGGAGCGTTTCAGCGAACGGCTCAAGACGATTCGTGAGAGCGCGGAGCAGACCACACTTCAGCGCAAGGCGTCGGCAAAGCTGTTCAAGGCGATGGCCACGGGTGTAGTGGCTGGTGCACTGCTTGCTGTAGGTGCTGTCGCCTTGTTTGGTAGCGCGCAGTGGGGCGCGGTCTTGATTGCTGCGGCCGTGGTCCTCTTCGTCCTAGCGGAGGTCCGTTATGGCAAGCCAGCTCTCGACGCTGCCAAAGAGCAGGACCGGCGCTACTTCCTCGATTGCATTCGGGCTGCCCGAGCCTGCAACGAACTCGATTGGTCGGGGCTGTTCAGCTACAACGGCGTCACTCAACCGGGCCCACAAAGTGATGCGGCCATCGAGCAAACTCGCCTCCGCATTGCCGAGCTCAGCGCGCAGCTTCGTAACGCCCTCTACAGCGATGAGTACATGCAGTACTCCTCCTACCGCTGAGCCTTCAGGCAGGACGGCGATGCAGTTGTTATCGAATACTGGGGGCGGCACGCCCCGTTCAGCATGGTGCTTTGTGAGCACCCTTCGAAAGGGGACCTCCAACTCCTTGGCACGTCTCACCTCTCGCTCGTACTCCTCCTTGGACTGCGGACGTTGGCCGAACTGGTCCTGGAAGTAGTACTTGCCATCCTTGGACTTCATGACCTTATATCCGGCCTGCTTGACGACCTTGTGCTTCGGCGGCAGCAGAAACTCGCCGAGCTTGCTCCGCACCGTCGTCTTCAAGTGACGCTGCGGGTAGGTTCGACGACTGGCCTCCGCACGCTCCACCATTGCCCACGCTCGACGCGAGCAGCGCCGATGGCCAGCTACTCCTCGGTCAAATGTGAATTGTTGATAGTGAAAAAGCCCGCGTCCCTAGGAAAACGCGGGCTTCAACCAACAAAAATGAGGGTCTTTCTGACTTAGAACGGGATGTCGTCGTCCATGTCGTCGAAGCCGGTCGAGGGCTTGGGGGCCGGTGCCGGGCGCGGCGCCGGGGCACGGGCGGCCGGGGCGCGCGACTCGCGGGCTTCGCCGCCGCCACCCATCTCGCCACCGCGCTCGGCGCCACCGCGGGCCTGGCGGCTGTAGCCACCACCGCCACCGCCACCACCTTCGTCGCCGCCGCCCTCACGGCCGCCCAGCAGCTGCATCTGGTCGGCGATGATTTCGGTGGTGTACTGGTCCTTGCCTTCCTTGTCCTGCCACTTGCGGGTGCGCAGGCGGCCTTCCACATAGAGCGGACGGCCCTTCTTGCAGTACTCGCCGACGATCTCGGCCAGCTTGTCGTTGAAGACGACGCGGTGCCATTCGGTCTCTTCCTGGCGCTCGCCGCTCTCGCGGCTCTTCCAGGTGCGGGTGGTGGCCAGGCTGATGGTGCAGAAGGCCACGCCGCTGGGGTTGTAGCGCAACTCAGGATCGCGACCCAGGTTGCCGATGAGGATGACTTTGTTGACCGAGGCCATGATGAATGCGCTCCGCTGGCGAGAAAGGGCAGATTATGCCGCCCCGAGCCGCCGCGCCATACCGGCGGACTGCCACAGGCCGCCATCGCGCCCGGCGATCAGGGCGTCGACCTCGGGCGTCTGCGCCAGCCAGTGGCGCCCGGCCTCGGTGCCCGCCACCATGATGGCGGCGCCCAGGCCGTTGATCGCTTCCAGGCGCCGCGCCACCAGCACCACGCCATGCGGGCCCTGGCTGGGCTGGCCGCTCTGCGGATCGAGGATGTGGTGATAGCGGCGGCCGGCGCGCTCGAAGCAGCGCTCGTAATCGCCCGAGGCGGCCACCCAACCCTCGCTGAGGGCCAGCGTGCCCAGCAGCTGTGCCGGCGCACGCGGGTCGCGCAGGCCGATGCGCCAATCGCGCCCCTGCAGCTGGCCCCGCACCAGCACATCGCCGCCGCCATTGAGCATGGCGTGCTCGATGCCATGCCGACGCAGGGTCTGCATGCCGGCCGCCAGGATGGGCAGCTTGGCGATGCCGCCCAGGTCCAGGCGCATGCCGGGGCGGCGCAGGTGCGCCGTCATGGCGCGCTCGTCCAGCAGCAGGTCGCGGTGGTCCACCAGGGGCAGCTCGCGCGCCAGTTGCGCGGGCGTGGGCATGGCGGGCCGGGCCGGGTCGAAGTTCCATTCGGCGAGCGCGCCGATGGTGGGGTCGAAGGCACCACCGCTGCGCCGCGCCATCGCCTTGGCCATCTGCAGCACCGCGAACATTTCGGCCGGCACAGCCACCGCCTCGTCAGCACGGCCGGCAGCGCGCTGCAGCGCCGCCACCAGGCTGGCCGCGCGGTAGCGGCTCATCATGCCGGCCAGGCGCTCCATCTCGGCAAAAGCGGCCTGCAGGGCCAACCGGCGCTGCTCGGCATCCGCCGCCTGCACGGTGATGTCCAACTGCGTGCCCATCAGCGGCCGCGAGGCGCGCTGCACCTGCGAGTCGGCCAGGGCCGGGCGCAGATAGAGCGCGGTGGCCAGCAACGGCAGGGCGGCGCCAAACGCGCGTCGGCTCAGCATTGTTATAGCCTGCCCGTTCAGCGCGACTGCGCCACCATGTAGTCGACGGCCGCCTTGACTTCCTCGTCCTTCAGCGCCGCGCCACCGCCGCGCGCCGGCATCATGCCCTTGGCGCCGGTGAAGCCCTCCAGCGCATGCTTGTAAAGCGTTTCCTCGCCCTGGGCGATACGCGGGCCCCAGTCGGCCTTGTCGCCGGGCTTGGGGGCGCCGGCCACGCCGGCCGCATGGCACATCGCGCAGACCTTGCCGAAGGTGGATTTGCCAACCGCATTCTCGGCCGGGGCCGCTGCCACCGAGGCGGCGACTGTGGGCGCGGCAGGCGCAGCCGTGGGAGCCGCTGACTCTTGCTGCTTGCCGCAGGCGGCGAGGCCGGCCAGGGCCAAGGCCATCACGGCGGTTCTGAAAACAAAGCTCTTCTTGCTCATCGCACTCATCCTCCCAGCGGGCAGGTTCCACATCGAAACAGGCGCGATTCTGATCAGTCCGGGCGCGCGGCGCCAGTGATTTGTTATATCCAAGATACAGATTCTGCGCTTATCTGCTTTTCTTGAACTGGTTCAAGGTGCGAGCGAGGGCTTGTGAAGACGATGCGCTGGACTTTTCGACCCTACAAGGCCAGCACATGAAAGACGAACAAACCACCGTTTCCAACGAGCAGCCCGCCATCCTGGGCCGCCGCCGCTTCATCAACACCGCGGCCCTCACCGGCCTGACCCTGGGCGTTGCCGCCTGTGCCGACAAGAAGGGCGACGCCGCCCCGGCCGCGGCCAGCGGCCCCGCCACCACCGCCCAGCATGGCGCCGGCGGTGCCAACGCCACCCACCTGAAGCCGGGCGAGCTGGACAGCTACTACGGCCTGTGGAGCGGCGGCCATACCGGCGACGTGCGCGTACTGGGCCTGCCCTCGGGCCGCGAGCTGCTGCGCATTCCCTGCTTCAACCCCGACGCCCTGGTGGGCTGGGGCATCACCAACGAATCCAAGAAGGTGATGGGCACCAAGGCCGACGGCAGCCTGCGCTACACCGTGGCCGACACCCACCACGTGCACGCCTCCTACAAGGACGGCAACTACGACGGCCGCTACGCCTGGGTGAACGACAAGATCAACAGCCGCATCGCGCGCATCCGGCTCGACTACTTCGTCTGCGACAAGATCACCGAGCTGCCCAATGTGCAGGGCTTCCACGGCATCTTCCCGGACAAGGCTGACCCGGTCGATCCGAAGATCAACTACACCACGCGCGTGTTCTGCGGCGCCGAGTTCTCCATCCCCCTGCCCAACACGGTGGGCACCGAGGACGGCACGAAGTACCACTCGCTCTTCACCTGCGTGGACGCCGAGAGCATGGACGTGCGCTGGCAGGTGCTGATCGACGGCAACTGCGACCTCACCGCCACCTCGTACGACGGCAAGCTCGCCGCCACCAACCAGTACAACACCGAGATGGGCGTGAAGTACGAGGACATGATGTCGGCCGAGCGCGACGCCTGCCTGTTCTTCAACATCGCCCGCATCGAGGAGGCCGTCAAGGCCGGCAAGTTCAAGACCTATGGCGACTCCAAGGTGCCGGTGGTGGACGGCCGCCTGGAATCCAACAAGGATCCCAAGACCGCGCTGACCGCCTATGTGAGCGTCCCGAAGAACCCGCACGGCGTGAACGCCAGCCCCGACACCAAGTACTTCATCTGCGCCGGCAAGCTCTCGCCCACCGCCACGGTGATCGAGCTGGCCAAGGTGCTGGACTACTTCGACGGCAAGCTGGAATCGCCCGACAAGGCCATCGTCGCCGAGGTCGAGCTGGGCCTGGGCCCCTTGCACACCGCCTTCGACGGCCGCGGCAATGCCTTCACCACGCTGTTCCTGGACAGCCAGGTGGTGAAGTGGAACGTCGAGGCCGCGATCAAGTTCCACGCCGGCGACAAGAGCGCCAAGTACGTGGTGGACCGCATCGACGTGCAGTACCAGCCGGGCCACCTGAACGCCAGCCAGTCCGAGACGCGCGCCGCCGACGGCAAGTACCTGGCCGTGGGCTGCAAGTTCTCCAAGGACCGCTTCCTGCCCGTGGGCCCGCTGCATGCCGAGAACGAGCAGCTGATCGACATCTCGGGCGAGAAGATGGTGCTGCTGGCCGATCACCCGGTGCGCGGCGAACCGCATGACTTCATCATCTTCAAGCGCGATCTGGTCAAGCCCAAGCAGGTCTACGCGCTGGAGGACTTCCCGCTGGCGGTGAAGGACCCGAAGGAATCGGGCGTGACGCGCAATGGCAAGAAGGTCACCGTCAAGCTGACCTCACAGGCCCCGGCCTTCAGCATGCGCGAGTTCAAGCTCAAGAAGGGCGACGAGGTCACGCTGATCCTCACCAACCTCGACAAGGTGGAGGATCTGACGCACGGCTTCGCCATCCCCAAGTACAACGTCAACTTCATCGTCAACCCGCTGGAGACGGCCTCGGTCACCTTCGTGGCCGACAAGCCGGGCGTGTTCTGGTGCTACTGCACCCACTTCTGCCACGCGCTGCACCTCGAGATGCGCACGCGCATGATCGTCGAGGCTTGAACGAGTAGATGAGGAAGGCAGGGTCGCGGGTCTCGAGCCCCGCGGCCCCGCAGGGACAAGAACAATGCCGGTGTTACGACTTTTCGCGGCCTTCGTGGCCGCGCTTTTTCTTGCGGCGCTGCCCTTGCAGGCCGGCGCCCAGGCCTATGAGGCGCACCTGAGCCCCGAGCTGGCCACCGCCGCCGATCTGTGCGCGCTGGTGCCCTGCCGCGAGGTCTTCCCCGGCGCCACCGGCTTCTCGCCGCGCATGGGCCAGCCACCCTATGTGGAGGCCTATGGCGAGGCCGACCCGCAGCAGCCCGGCAAGCGCAAGCTGCTGGGCTATGTGATGCTGTCCACCGACATCACCGACACCCCCGCCTACTCCGGCAAGCCGGTGGTGACGCTGATCGGCATGGACGTGAAGGGTCGCTATGTGGGCGTGAAGGTGCTCAAGCATTCCGAGCCCATCCTGCTGCTGGGCATTCCCGAGCAGGCCCTGATCAACTTCAACAAGCAGTACCTGGGCAAGTCGGTCACCGACCTGATCGAGGTGGGCCCTTCGCGCCCCGAAGAGAACGTGCTGGGCGTGGACGCGATCTCGGGCGCCACCGTCACCGTGGTGGCGCAGAACCAGGTGATGCAGCTCTCCGGCAGCGCGGTGGCACGCCAGGTGGGCATCATCGCCCCCACGAAACGCGACGCGGCGCGCTACGCGCTGAGTGGCAGGAACAACTACAGCTGGGCCGAGCTGGTGCAGCTGGGCGCCGTGCAGCAGCTGCGCGTCAAGCCCGAGCAGGTCGGGCTGGAGCGCGGCGCCGAGCCCTTCATCGAACTCTGGTTCGGCGACCTGAACCACCCCGAGCTGGGCGCCAGCCTGCTGGGCGAGCGCGGCTTCGCGAATCTGCGCAGCCGCCTGAAAGAGGGCGACCATGCCTTCTTCGTGATCCGCAGTGCCGGCGCCGAATCCTTCAAGGGCTCGGGCTTTGTGCGCGGCGGCATCTACGACCGCGTGCAGCTCAAGCAGGGCGCCGACGCTTTCACCTTCCGCGACCTCGACTACCTGAATCTCTACGGCATCGAGGCCGCCGGTGCGCCGAGCTACAGCGAATCGGCCATCTTCATCGTGCGCGCCGGGGCCTTCTCGGCCGCCTACCCCTGGAAGCTGGCCTTCCTGGGCAACCGCGTGGACCGCGCCACCGGCCACCGCAGCTTCGCCGTGTTCGAGTCCAAGTACTGGCTGCCGGCGGCCCTGCTGGAGGGCGGTCGCCCGGTGGTGCAGGAGCCCGACGCACCCTGGGTGCGCATCTGGAAGACGCGCGCGCTGGAGATCGGCCTCTTCATCGCCCTGCTGCTGGGCGTGAGCATCGTCTACGCGCTGCGCGAGCGCCTCACGCGCGCGTCCACGCACAAGAACAAATGGCCGGTGAACGCCTTCAAGTACAGCGCCTGGGCGCTGTCGATCGCCTTCGTCGGCTTTGGCGTGATGGCCCAGCCCTCCATCACCCAGGTGCTGACCTGGTTCCATGCCCTGCTGTTCCAGTGGACCTGGTCGCTGTTCCTCTCCGACCCCTTCGTCTTCATCTTCTGGATCTTCATCATCGTCACCGTGTTCCTGTTCGGACGCGGCCTGTTCTGCGGCTGGATGTGCCCCTTCGGTTCGCTCTCCGAGGCGATCTACAAGCTCGGCCGCAAGCTCGGCATGAAGCGCTGGCAGACCCAGCTGCCGCAGCCCCTGCACGACAAGCTCAAGTGGCTGAAGTACGGCATCTTCTTCGGCCTGCTGGCGGTCTCGATGTTCTCGATGACGCAGGCCGAGATGCTGGCCGAGGTGGAGCCCTTCAAGACCACCTTCCTGGTCGGAATCACCCACCGCGCCTGGCCCTACGGCCTGTTCGTGGCCCTGCTGCTGGGCATCTCGCTCTTCATCGAGCGGCCCTATTGCAAATACATCTGCCCGCTCGGCGCGGCCCTGGCCATGCCCAGCACCTTCCGCTGGTTCGGCCTGCGGCGCAAGCAGGACTGCAACAGCTGCAAGGCGTGCGCCGTGGGCTGCGGCGCCCAGGCCATCGACGCGGCCGGCCGCATCGACCACCGCGAATGCCTGCATTGCCTGGACTGCATGGTGCTCTACACCGACAGCCACGGCTGCCCGCCGCTGGCCAAGGAGCGCAAGCGGCGCGAGCGCGACGGCCTCTTGATCACCCCCATCGGCCAGGACGGCTACTTCATCCCGATCCAGCCGGTGGCCATGCCCGAAAAAGTGGCCAATGGTCCGGACCCGCGCATGCCCACCGACCCGGCCGCGCCCTACCACCGGGCCGGCGAGTCGCGCCTGACCTGGCTGCTGATGGAGCTGCGCGACCACCTCTTCCCCTGGAGCCGCGCGGGCTGGCGTTCGCAACGCGCGCTGCAGATCGCCGGCTTCTCGCTGGCCGTGGCGGCCAGCCTGGCCTGGCTGCTGGCCGCCAGCGGCCGGCTCTCCTCGGCCGCCATCATCGGCTGGTGGTTTGGCTGGAGCGTCTACGAGGTGCTGATACGCATGAGCGGCCGCCGCTATGTGAAGGACGGCCCCTGGTGGCGCGCCAACTACCGCGTGGCCGGCTGGATGGACATGGCGAGCTATGTGGGTTTCAAGAATCTGCTGATCGGCGCCACCCTGTTCCTGACGCTGAAGTCGCTGGGGATGCTGGGATGAGATGGTGGGCCTGCCTCTTGATGGCGGTCCTGCTGGGGTCAGCCCAGGCCGCCACCCTGCGCGTGCAGCCGGGCGAATCGGTGCAGGCCGCGATCGCGCGCGCCGCGCCCGGCGATGTGATCGAGATCGAACGCGGCCGCTATGCCGAGAACCTGCTGGTGGACAAGCCGCTGACCCTGCGCGGCCTGAATCGTGGTGAGGGGCGCCCCACCATCAGCGGCGGCATGAAGGGCGACACCATCCGCGTCACCGCCCCCGACGTCGTGATCGAGGGCCTGCTGGTGCGCGACTCGGGCGACAGCCTGAAGGAGCAGAACGCCGGCATCTACATCCGCCCCGGCGCGCACCGCGCCGTGGTGCGGCACTGCGAGCTCAGCTACAACCTGTTCGGGCTCTGGATCGAGAAGGCCAACGAGGTGCTGATCGAGGCCAACGTCATCACCGGCAAGCGCGAGTACAACAGCTCGCAGCGCGGCAACGGCATCCAGCTCTACAACACCGAGGGCGCGCGCATCCTCGCCAACCACATCGGCTTCGTGCGCGACGCGCTCTATGTGGACGTCTCGCACCATGCGGTGTTCAAGGGCAACCGCCTGCACCACAGCCGCTACGGCACGCATTACATGAACTCCTACTACAACCTGTGGGAGGACAACGACAGCTACCAGAACCGTGGCGGCCTGGCCTTGATGGAGGCGCGCAACCAGATCGTTCGCCACAACCGCACCTGGGGCAACAGCGACCACGGCATCATGCTGCGCACCCTGCAGGACTCGGTGGTGGAAGACAACGTCATCGCCGGCAATGCGCGCGGCTTCTTCATCTACGACGTCGAGTACGTCACCCTGCGCGGCAACCTGGTGGTGGACAACCAGGTGGGCGTGCACCTGGCCGCCGGCTCCACGCGCAATGTGGTGGAGGGCAATGACTTCGTCGCCAACCGCGAGCAGGTGCGCTACGTGGGCGCACGCGACGAGCGCTGGGGCGGCCGCCCCGGCGAGAAGGACAAGGGCAACCACTGGAGCAACTACCTGGGCTGGGACCGCGATGGCGACGGCATCGGCGACCTGCCCTACGAGGCCAACGACATGGTGGACCGCCTGCAATGGCGCCACCCCGAGATGAAACTGCTGCTGGGCAGCCCCGCGGTGCAGGCCCTGCGCCTGGTGGGCCGGCAGTTCCCGGTGCTGCGCGTGCCCAGCGTGGTGGACGACGCGCCCCGCATGGCCCCGGCCAACAAGACATGGAGCACTTGGCGTGACAAGCGATTCAACAACCATTGATGGCGACGCTGCCATCCGCCTACGCGGCGTCAGCAAGCGCTACGGCGCGCTGACGGCGGTGGACGGCGTGGACCTCGCCGTGCCGCGCGGCCAGTTGCTGGGCCTGATCGGCCACAACGGCGCCGGCAAGAGCACCCTGTTCAAGATGATGCTGGGGCTGATCCGGCCCAGCGCCGGCCAGATCCTGGTGAACGGCAGCGATGTGGGCGGGCGCGACTTCCGCGCCGCGCGCCGCAGCATCGGCTACCTGCCCGAAAACCTGGTGCTGTACGACAACCTCACGGCGCTCGAGACCCTGCAGTTCTTCGCCAAGCTGAAGGGCGCACCCGCCGCGCAATGCGCGCCGCTGCTGGAGCAGGTGGGCCTGGCTGGCGCGGCCCAGCGCGCGGTGCGCGAGTTTTCCAAGGGCATGCGCCAGCGCCTGGGTTTTGCCCAGGCCTTGCTGGGCACGCCGCGCGTGCTGTTCCTGGACGAGCCCACCACCGGCCTGGACCCCAGCGCGATCCGCGAGTTCTATGCGGTGCTGAACGGCCTACGCGCCCAGGGCGTGACCCTGGTGATCACCTCGCACATCCTGGCCGAGCTGCAGGAGCGCGTGGACCGCCTGGCCATCATGGCCAACGGCCGCGTCCAGGCCCAGGGCAGCGTGAGCGAGCTGCGCGAGCAGCTGCAGCTGCCGCTGCAGGTCTCACTGGCCGCCGCGCCGGCCGAACATCCGGCCCTGCGCGAGGGCCTGCGCCCGCTGGGCAGCCTGCAGTTCCGCGAGGCCGAGGGGCTCTTACGCTTCAGCTGCCCGCGCCCGGCCAAGATGGCGCTGCTGGGCGCGCTCGCGCCGCTGGCCGCGCGCCTGCAGGATGTGCAGATCCATGAACCCACGCTGGAAGACATGTTCTTCGGCCTGCGGGAGGCCCCATGAGCCTGGAATTTCGACAAGTGCTGACGCTGGCGGGCAAAGAATTCCGCGACCGCCTGCGCAACCGCTGGGTGCTGGCGGTGGCGCTGGTGTTCACGGTGTTCTCGCTCGTCATCACCTATTTCGGCGGCGCCAGCCAGGGCCAGGTGGGGCCACGCTCGATCGAGTTCACGATCGCCAGCCTGGTCAGCCTGGTGATCTATCTGGTGCCCCTGATCGCCCTGCTGCTGGGCTTCGACGCGGTGGTGGGCGAGCGCGAGCGCGGCTCGCTGGACCTGCTGCTGGCCCTGCCCATCACCCGGCTGGAGCTGCTCTTGGGCAAGTACCTGGGCCTGGCCGCGGCGCTGACGCTCTCCACCCTGGCCGGCTTCGCCCTGGTGGCGGTGCTGCTGTACCAGCAGTTCAGCTGGGCCGGGCTCTACCACTACCTGGGCTTTGTGCTGAGCTCGGCGCTGCTGGGCCTGGCCTTCCTGAGCCTGGCACTGCTGCTCTCGGTGCTGGCGCGCGACCGCACGCGCGCCTCGGGCCTGGCGATCGCGCTGTGGTTCGGCTTCGTGCTGGTGTTCGACCTGCTGCTCCTGGGCCTGCTGGTGGCCAGCGGCGGCGCCTATGGTGGCGAGGCGCTGGCCTATGTGCTGCTGCTCAACCCGGCCGATCTGTACCGCATCCTGAATGTGTTTTCGCTCGACGAGGTGCGCAGCCTCTACGGCCTGGCCAGCATCGTGCCGCCCGCGCTGGCCAACCCCTGGCTGATGGGCGCGGCCATGCTGGGCTGGATCCTCGGCCCGCTGGCGCTGGCTTCCTGGAGATTCAAGGTATGACGACACCGACGAAGATGATGATGAACCGCCGCCTGCTGCTCGCCGGCGGTGCCGCCACCTTGCTGCTGGCCGCCTGCGGCAAGCCCGCCGAGGCGCCCCTGGTGGCGGCCGAGATCGAGCCCGCGAGCACCTGCGACCTGGATGGCATGCTGCTGGCCGACTACGCAGGCCCCAAGGCGCAGATCCACTACGCCGGCGAAAGCAAGCCGACCTGGTTCTGCGACACGGTGGAAATGTTCTCGGTGCTGCTCAGGCCCGAGCAGGTCAAGACGGTGCGCGCGGTGTTCACGCAAGACATGGCCCTGGCCGACTGGGAGCAACCGCGCGGCCATTGGTTCGACGCGCGCAGCGGCTTCTATGTGCATGGCAGCAAGCGCCATGGCTCGATGGGCCCGACGCTTGCCAGCTTCCGCGACGAGGCCGCCGCCAAGGCCTTCGCGGCCCAGCATGGCGGGCGGGTGCTGCGCTTCGCCGAGGTCAAGCCCGAGCTGGTGGACCTGAGCGGCGGCGCCCTGCACGACAGCCGCATGTGAGCCCATGGCGATCTCGCGTCGATCCCTGCTGACCTGGCTGGGCAGCGCCGCCAGCGCCAGCCTGCTGGGCAGCGCCGCGCCCAGGGCCGAGCATGAGGCGCATGCGGGCATGGGCGAGGTCTGCTTCCAGGCCCCGCCCACGCCCTACGACCCGGCCTCGGGTCTGGGCCCGGCGGCGGCGCGCCCCCTGCCCGAGCGGGCGCGCTGCCCGGTCTGCGGTATGTTTCCGGCGCGCGCCCCGGCCTGGGCCGCGCAGCTGATCTATGTCGATGGCGACGCCTACTTCTTCGATTCGCCCGACAGCCTGCTGCGCTATCTGCAGGCACCCGCGCGCTATACGCCCGGGCGCCAGGCCGGCGAGGTGCTGGCCGCCTATGTGCGCGACATGGCCAGCGGCGCCTGGCTGGCGGCGCAGGCCGCCATCTATGTGCAGGGCTCGGCGCTGCTGGGGCCGATGCGCACGCCCAATCTGCCGGCCTTTGCCGATGCCGCCGCGGCCCGGCGTTTCATCGCCGAGCGGCGTGGCGAGATGCAGACATGGGCCCGGCTGTGCCCCCAGCAATCTGGCATTTGGCGCCCCCAGGCCCGCACTTGATCTCCGCGGCCCCGCGGCGGGCCCGGCGCTTGCCTAAGATGCGCCCATGCGCTCCGGCCCCATCATTCCCTCCAAGCAGCCCGCCCTGCCGCCCGCCGGCAGCCAGCGCAAGCTCTGGCTGGGCTATACCGGGGCCTGCCTGCTGACCTGGCTGCTGTTCGTGCTGGCCGGCACCGAGCTGCAGCGCGGCACCTGGGAACTCTGGGAGGCGGTCTACCAGGCCACCACCTCGCTGTGGGCGCCGATGCTGCTGGGCGCGGCGGTCTATCCGGTGGCGGCCTGGCTGCAGCGCAAGTCCTGGCCCTCTGCGGCCCAGCTGGCCTGCCATGCGGGCGCCGCCATCGTCTTCAGCGAGGCCTGGCTGGCCGGCAATGTGCTGCTGGCCTGGGGCCTGTTCGGCCTCGAGCATGCCGAGGCCATGCTGGAGCAGAACCTGGTGTGGCGCCTGATCTGGGGCGTGCTGGTCTACGCCGCCCTGGCCACCGGTTTCGTCTCGGTGCTGAATGCCCGCCAGGCGCGCGCCAGCGCGGTGGCCGCGGCCCAGGCCGAATCGGCGCTGGCACGCGCCGAGCTGGCCGCCATCAGCGGCAAGCTGAATCCGCATTTCCTCTTCAACACCCTCAACTCGCTGATCGCGCTGACGCGCAAGGATGCCAAGGCGGCCGAGCAGGGCCTGCTGCGCTTCTCCGGCATGCTGCGCTATGTGCTGGCCAGCAAACGCGAGGCCAGCGACCGCGTGGCGCTGCAGGAGGAGATCGACTTCGTGCGCGACTACCTGGCCCTGGAGGCGCTGCGCCTGGGCCAGCGCCTGCGCGTGGAATGGCAGCTCGACACCCAGACCCTGGGCGACGACATTCCGCCGCTGACCCTGCAGCCGCTGGTGGAGAACTGCATCCTGCACGGCATCGCCCCGCGCGCCGAGGGCGGCTGCATCAGCATCAGCGCGCGCCGCGACGCCCTCACCCAGGGCCTGGCCCTGACCGTGCAGGACGATGGCGCCGGCTGCGACCCCGCCCTGCTGGAGCAGCCCCGCCCCGGCCGCGGCATCGGCCTGAGCGCATTGAAGCGCCGCTTTGCGCTGGACTTTGAGGGCCGTGCCCGGCTGCGCGTGCACACCGCACCCGGCCAGGGCTTTCGCGTCGACCTGTGGATACCCCAGACATGAAACGTACCCGTACCCTGATCGCCGAAGACGAACCGCTGGCCGCCGAGGCCCTCGCCGCCTGGGTGGCCGAGCTGCCGCAGCTGGAGCTGGTGGCGAGCTGCAGCAGCGGCGACAGCGCGCTGGCGCAGATCCGCGCGCTCAAGCCCGAGCTGGTCTTCATGGACATCAACATGCCCGGCATGACCGGCCTGCAGGTGCTGCGCGCGCTCGCCGCCGAGCGTGCCAGCGGCAGCCTGACGGGGCCGGCACCGGCGGTGATCTTCACCACCGCCTACGACGAGCATGCGCTGGCCGCCTTCGAGCTGCATGCACTGGACTATCTGCTCAAGCCCTATGCGCAGGAGCGTTTCCAGGAAGCCGTGGAGCACGCGCTGCAGGCGCTGGGCAGCCAGCTCCCTCAGACTCAGCAGGCGCTGCCCGCGCTGGAGGCGCTGACGCAGGAAGACCAGGATCAGACGCCGCTGACGCGCATCCTGGTGCGCGACCAGGGCAAGATCTTTCCGCTGCAGGTGGAGGCGATCGAGTACCTGCGCTCCGACACCAAGTACACCGCGGTGGCCAGCAAGGGGCGCCAGTTCCTGGTGCGCCTGCCCATCACCAGCTTCGAGCAGCGCCTGGACGCCAGCCGCTTCATCAAGCTGCAGCGCGGCTGCATCGTCAACCTGGATTTCGTCGAATCGATGACGCCCGACGAGAGCTCGCAGCTGGTGGTGCAGATGCAGGATGGCGCCCGCTTCACCGCCAGCCGTGAGGTTTCCAAGCGCCTGCGGGAGCAATCGATATGAGCATCGCGATGCGCGGCACCCTGGTCGTCGGCGGCCTCTGCTGCTGCCTGGCGGCAGGCGCCCAGGCCAACGAGGGCAAGCTCTACACGCCCGGCCCCTTCGAGAAGATCGCCATCGGCGGCGCCGCCGATGTCAAGCTGGTGCAGGGCAACGAGGACCAGGTCTTCATCGCCGGCGATGCCGATGTGCAGAAGGGCGTGCGGGTCTCGCTGGAGGACAACATCCTCACGGTGCAGAGCAGGGAGGGCTGGAAGTTCTGGACCTCCAGCCGGCTGCAGATCTCCGTCACCGCGCGCAAGCTCTCCGGCATCAGCCTGGCGGGCGCGGCCAATCTGCAGGCGCCCGGGCCGCTGGCCGCCGAGCGCCTGGTGGTGAAGCTGGCGGGCACCGGCCAGGCGCGGCTGGACGATGTGACCGCCGACAGCCTGCAGTTCAGCATGGCCGGTGCCGGCGAGGCCCAGGCCAGCGGCCGGGTGCGCGAGCTGAGCCTGCATGTGGCCGGCAAGGGCCGGCTGCAGGCCGAGAACCTGCAATGCCAGCAGGCCAATGTGAGCATCAGCGGCCTCGGCAATGCCACCCTGTGGGTGCAGGAGGAGTTGCGCATCAAGATCGCTGGCGCCGGCTTCATCGACTACTGGGGCCGCCCGACCGTCAGGCCCAGCGTGGCCGGCACCTCCAGCATCAAGGGCCTGGGCGACAAGCGCTAGCCCGGATGTTTCGCTAGGTTCTCCGCCCGGCATGCTTTTGCCGGTACATGAGGCGGTCCGCCTCGGCCAGCAGCTCGGCGGCGCCGGCATGGCGCGCGGCGTCGAAGTCGGCGCAGCCCACGCTGTACCGCAGCGCATAGAGCTGCCCCGGCTGGGCATTGTGGGCCGCCACCGCGAAGGCCAGCCGGTCCAGCGCCGCGTCGCGCTCCAGATGCGCCGCATTCGTCAGCAGCACCGCGAACTCGTCGCCGCCCAGGCGCGCCACCACATCGGACTCGCGGAAGGTGCGGCGCAGCAGCGCGGCGAAATCGATCAGGGCGCGATCGCCCTCGGCATGGCCGAACTCGTCATTGATCTGCTTGAAGCGATCGAGGTCGAAGAACAGCAGCGAGGCCGGCCGCTGCAGGCGCCGGCACATGCCCAGCGAATGCCGCGCCAGCGCCTCGAAACCGCGCCGGTTGGTGAGGCCGGTGAGCTCGTCCAGCGTGGCCATCTGGAGGATCGCCAGCTCATGCTCCACCATCAGGGCCAGGTCGCGCAGCAGGGCCTCGTCATCGGCGTCAAAGGGATGGGGCTGGGTATCGATCAGGCACAGGCTGCCCATGCGCTTGCCGTTCGGTGCGCGCAGCGGCTGGCCGGCATAGAAGTGGATGAAGGGCTCGCCGGTCACCAGCGGGTTGCCGGCAAAACGCGCGTCTTCATGGGCGTTGGGCACCAGCAGCAGCTGGTCGCTGAGGATGGCATGGCCGCAAAACGAGAGCGGGCGCGGCAGCTCGGCGAGCTCCAGGCCCTGCATGGACTTGTGCCATTGACGCTCGGCATCGATCAGGGTGATGGCCACGATGGGCACGCCGAACAGGCGCTTGGCCAGGCGCGTGAAGCGGTCGAAACGCTCCTCGGGCGGGGTGTCGAGAATGCGCAGCGCCTGCAGCGTGGCGAGGCGCTCGGCCTCGTCGTCGGGGATGGGCGGCGGCGTGAAATCGCGACCCGTCGGCCGACTCGTTTGGGCGCGCCAGGCATCGGCTTTCTCGGTCAAGCGCAATCTCCTCGACAATCGCGGGCTCTATGAGCCAGCACGCCGACCATCATCACGCCCCCTCCGACATCCTGCAAGAGGTGTTTGGCTATGCCGCCTTCCGGGGCGCCCAGGGTGAGATCGTCGAGCATGTCACCCATGGTGGGGACGCGCTGGTGCTGATGCCCACCGGCGGCGGCAAAAGCCTGTGCTACCAGATCCCGGCCATCGCCCGCCACCGCGCGCGCCAGGGCGTGAGCATCGTGGTGAGCCCGCTGATCGCGCTGATGCACGACCAGGTGGGCGCGCTGGAAGAGGCCGGCGTGCATGCCGCCTTCCTCAACTCCACGCTCAGCAGCGAGGAGGCCGCCCATGTGGAGCGCGAGATGATGAGCGGCCGCCTGGTGATGCTCTACGCCGCGCCCGAGCGCATCACCAACCCGCGCTTCCTGGCCCAGCTGGATTCGCTGCGCGAGCGCGGGCTGCTGAGCCTGTTCGCGATCGACGAGGCGCATTGCGTCAGCCAATGGGGGCATGACTTCCGCAGCGAGTACCTGGCGCTGTCGCTGCTGCACGAGCGCTTCCCCGAGGTGCCGCGCATCGCGCTCACCGCCACCGCCGACGACATCACGCGCGCCGACATCATCGAGCGCCTCAAGCTCGAAGACGCACGCATCTTCATCTCCAGCTTCGACCGGCCCAATATCCGCTACGCCATCGTCGAGAAGGACAAGCCGCGCGATCAGCTGCTGCGCTTCATCCACGACGAGCATGAGGATGAGGCCGGCGTCGTCTACTGCCAGAGCCGCAAGAAGGTGGAGGAAACCGCCGCCTGGCTGGAGGGCGAGGGCATCAAGGCCCTGCCCTATCACGCCGGGCTCGATGCTGGCGTGCGCCAGCGCCACCAGGACCGCTTCCTGCGCGAGGACGGCATCGTGATGGTGGCCACCATCGCCTTCGGCATGGGCATAGACAAGCCCGACGTGCGCTTCGTCGCCCACCTGGACCTGCCCAAGAACATCGAGAGCTATTACCAGGAGACCGGCCGCGCCGGACGCGATGGCGCGCCGGCCGATGCCTGGATGGCCTATGGCCTGGCCGATGTGGTGAACCAGCGCCGCATGATCGACGAAAGCCCCGCCAGCGAGGACTTCAAGAAGGTGCAGCGCGGCAAGCTCGATGCCCTGCTGGCCCTGGCCGAGGCCACCGACTGCCGGCGCGTGCGGCTGCTGGGCTACTTTGGCGAAGCCAGCCAGCCCTGTGGGAATTGCGACAACTGCCTGCACCCGCCCGCCACCTGGGACGGCACCGAGGCCGCGCGCAAGGCGCTCTCCTGCATCTACCGCTTCCACCAGAACGGCGGCCAGCGCTTTGGCGTGGGCCATCTGCTGGACGTGCTGCGCGGCAAGGAGACCGACAAGGTCAAGCAATACGGCCACCAGCACCTCAGCACCTGGGCCATCGGCGCCGACCTCTCCGAGCAGCAATGGCGCGCGGTGCTGCGCCAGCTGGTGGCGCTGGGCCATGTGGTGGCCGAGGGCGAGTACAACACCCTGGCCTTGAGCGAAACGGCGCGCGCCGTGCTGAAGGGCGAGGTGCAGCTGCTGTTGCGCGTGCCCACGGTGGCGCCCAAGAAGGGCAAGCTCTCGCGCACGGCCCGGCCCACCACCCAAAAGGGCGGCAAAGGCGAGGCGATCGATCTGGACGACGAGGCCCAGCAGCGCTTCGGCCAGCTCAAGGCCTGGCGCGCCGAGGTTGCGAAGGAACACGGCCTGCCGGCCTATGTGATCTTCCAGAACGTCACCCTGGCCGAGATGGCCAAGCAGCATCCGCGCAGCCTGGACGAGCTGGCCCGTGTCAGCGGCGTGGGCGCCAAGAAGCTGGAGGCCTATGGCAGCGAGATCCTGCGCGTGCTGGGCACGGACTGAAATGAAAAAGCCCGGCCGAGGCCGGGCTTGGTGCGAGCGAAGAAAACCTTGCTCTGACTGAGACAGCGTGGCCGCCAGGCCTCAGCAGAGCGTCTGCGCGACACAGGCCGGCTGGGCCGACGCCAGCTGCACGCCATGGTTCAGGCTGCGGCCCTCGATCACCACGCGCGGCAGCTGCGCCACTTGCTCGTTAGGCTGCAGGCGCTTGCCCTCGATGATGACGCGCTCGAGCTTGACGATTTCCTGCTTCGGCGCCTGCGCCGCTTCGGTCTGGTGCGTGAACGCCGCCGAGATGACCAGGGCGGAAACGATGCCGAAGAAAAATGCCTTGTAGCTGGTGCTGTTCATCATGATGGGCTCCTTGGGTTGGCTGTGTCAGTGATTGCAGTTTCGTCAAAGGCCGGCCGCGGCTCCAGGCCCAGGCGACGGAGCTGCAGAGCCAGCGGCTGAACTGCGCTTGCGGGCGATGAACGCGCAGCGACGCCGCTCACTTGTTGGACACTCGAGCCATGCCGATCCAAGCCCTGCACGCCCTGTTCGACGCCACCTGGCAGCGCGACATGGCCGAGAACCCCCTGCTCGCCAGCTACTACGGCGAGACCGCCTACAACCATCTCTGGCCGGACCTGAGCCCGGCCGCCGAGGCGCGCGCCCATGCCGCCAATGCGGACGCCCTGGCCCGCCTGCGCGCCCTGCCACGCAGCGCCCTGCCGGCCGAGGAGCAGCTCAACCACGCGCTGTTCGAGCACCTGCTGCAGGCGCGGCTGGCCTTGCAGCCCCTGCACCCCGAGGCCTACAGCATCACCGCGCGCGACGGCCCGCAATCGCTCAACGAGCTGAGCGAGCTGATGCCGCTGGGCAGCCCGGCCGAGGTCGAGGTCTGGCTGCAGCGCCTGCAGGGCCTGCCGGACTACCTGGCCCAGTTCGAGGCGCTGCTCGCACGCAGCGCCAGCGACGGCCGCACCCAGCCGCGCCTGCTGATGGAGCGGGTGCTGCCGCAGCTCGCGATGCAGCTGGTCGACGAGCCGACGCAAAGCCCCTTCTACGGCGCCTTCCGGCAGCTGCCGGCAACGATGCCGGGCGTGCCGGCACTGCAGGCGCGGGCACGCGCGCTGATCGCCGATCGGATCGTGCCGGCCTACCGGCGCTTCGAGGCCTTTTTCCGCAGCCGCTACCTGCCCTCCTGCCGCGACAGCGTGGGCATCTGGGACACCCCCGACGGCCTGGCCTATTACCAGAACCGCATCGAGCACCACACCAGCACCACGCTGACGGCCGCCGAGATCCACGCCATCGGCCTGGCCGAGGTGGCCAGGCTGCACGGCGAGATGCAGCGGGTGATGGACCAGCTGGGCTTCCAGGGCAGCAAGGCCGAGTTCTTTGCCAAGCTGCGCAGCGACCCGCAGTTCTATTACGACACACCCGAGGCCTTGTTTGCCGCCTATGTGATGGCGGCCAAGCGCATCGAGCCCGAGCTGCCGCGCCTGTTCGGCAAGCTGCCGCGCAGCCCCTACGGCGTGCGCGCCATCCCCGCCACCAGCGCGCCCAACACCACCGCCGCCTATTACAGCGGCCCCTCGGTGGACGGCACGCGCGCCGGCTATTACTACGTCAACCTCTACCGGCCCGAGATGCGGCCGCGCTACGAGATCGAGGTGCTGACCGCGCACGAGGCCGTGCCCGGCCATCATCTGCAGATCGCGCTGGCCCAGGAGCAGCAGGACCTGCCCAAGTTCCGCCGCTTTGCCGACATCAACGCCTATGTCGAAGGCTGGGCGCTCTATGCCGAGCGGCTGGGCTATGAGCTGGGGCTCTACCAGGACCCGTACGCGCGCTTCGGCCAGTTGACCTACGACATGTGGCGCGCGGTGCGCCTGGTGGTGGACACCGGCCTGCACGCGATGCGCTGGACGCGCGCACAGGCCATCGATTACTTCCGCGCCAACGCCGCCAAGACCGAGGTCGACATCGTCAACGAGATCGACCGCTATATCGGCTGGCCCGGGCAGGCGCTCTCCTACAAGATCGGCCAACTGCGCATGCTGGCCCTGCGCGCCAAGGCCGAGGCGGCGCTGGGGCCGCGCTTCGATGTGCGCGGCTATCACGACCTCATCCTCGCCGGCGGCGCCCTGCCGCTGGACATGCTGGAAGCCCGGCTGGACCAGTGGATCGCGGCGCAGCGCGAAGCCGCCTCTTGAGATTCGGCCCGGCGGCACGCATATTCGGGCATCGCCCGCTGTACGAGGCCTGCCATGCTTGCTGCCACCCGCCCCGCTGCCGTCGCCGGCAGCTTCTACCCGGCCCGCCCCGAGGCGCTGGTGCGCGAGCTGGGCAGCTATCTGGATGCGGTGCCGCCAGCGCATGAGGCGCGGCCGCCCAAGTTGCTGGTCGTGCCGCACGCGGGCTACCGCTATTCCGGCTCGGTGGCCGCCCATGCCTATGCGCTGCTGCGGCCCTGGCGCGGGCAGATCCGGCGCGTCGTGCTGCTGGGCCCGGCACACCGGGTGGCGCTGCGCGGCCTGGGCCTGCCCGAGGCGCAGCGCTTTGCCACGCCGCTGGGCGAGCTGGCCGTTGACCAGGCCGCCGTCGCGCAGCTGAGCGCCCTGCCCCAGCTGTGCCGCGATGCCGACGCCCATGCCTTCGAGCATTCGCTGGAGGTGCAGCTGCCCTTCCTGCAGCAGCTGCTGGGCGACTTCAGCCTGGTGCCCCTGGTGGTGGGCCAGGCCAGCGCGGCCGAGGTGGCCAAAGCCCTGGAGTTGCTGTGGGGCGGCGACGAGACCCTGATCGTGATCAGCTCCGACCTCTCGCATTACCTGCCCTATGCCCAGGCGCGGGCCATGGACCGCGACACCGTGCGGCAGTTGCTGGCGCTGCAACAGGCGCCCACGCATGAGCAGGCCTGCGGCGCCACGCCCCTGGCCGGCGCCATGCTGGCGGCGCGCGCCCATGGTCTGGCCGGGCGCCTGCTGGACCTGCGCAACTCCGGCGACACGGCGGGCGACAAGAGCCGCGTGGTCGGCTATGCGGCGCTGGCCTTTGCCACGCCCGGCGAGCTGGGCCAGGCCCTGCTGGCGCGTGCGCGCAATGCGATCGCCGGCGCACTGGGCCTGCCGCTGCGCGCCGAGCCCTGGCATCCGCGCCTGGAGCAGCCCGGCGCCTGCTTCGTCACCCTGCATGCCCAGGGCAGGCTGCGCGGCTGCATCGGCACGCTGGAGGCCGACGAGTTGCTGAAGGACGTGCTGCCGACGCGGGCGCGCGCCGCGGCCTTCGAGGATCCGCGTTTCGCGCCGCTGACGGCGCAGGAGTGGCCGCAGCTGGAGATCGAGGTATCGCTGCTCGGCCCGGCCGAGCCGCTGCCGGTGCGCCGCCTGGAGGAGGCCTGCGCACAGCTGCGCCCGGGCATCGACGGGCTGGTGCTCGGCTGGCACGGACGGCGCGCCACCTTCCTGCCGCAGGTGTGGGCGCAGCTGCCGCTGCCGCTGGACTTCCTGCGCGCGCTGCGCCAGAAGGCCGGCCTGGCCGCCGACTTCTGGGCCGAGGACCTGCAGCTGGCGCGCTACCAGGTACAGAGCTTCAGCGAGGTGCAGCCATGAGCAACTATCCGGCGCGCTGGTGGCATGGCCTGGACGACGGCCGCATCCAATGCGACCTCTGCCCGCGTGAATGCAAGCTGCACGAGGGCCAGCGGGGCCTGTGCTTCGTGCGCGAGCGCCAGGGCGGGCAGATGCTGCTCTCCACCTATGGCCGCAGCTCGGGCTTCTGCGTCGACCCGATCGAGAAGAAGCCGCTGAACCATTTCTACCCGGGCAGCAGCGTGTTCTCCTTCGGCACCGCCGGCTGCAACCTGGCCTGCAAGTTCTGCCAGAACTGGGACATCTCCAAGAGCCATGAGATGGACCGCCTGATGGATGCCGCCGCGCCCGAGCGCATTGCCATGGCCGCCCAGGAGCTGGGCTGCCGCAGCGTGGCCTTCACCTACAACGACCCGGTCATCTTTGCCGAGTATGCGATCGATACCGCCGAGGCCTGCCATGCGCTGGGCCTGCAGGCGGTGGCGGTGACGGCGGGCTATATCAGCGCCGCGCCGCGGCGCGAGTTCTATGCCTGCATGGACGCGGCCAATGTCGATCTGAAGGGCTTCAGCGAAGACTTCTACTTCAAGCAGACCGGCGCGCACCTGGCCCCGGTGCTGGAGACGCTGCGCTACATCCGCCACGAGACCGACTGCTGGCTGGAGATCACCACCCTGCTGATTCCCGGGCTGAACGACAGCGACGCCGAGTTGCGGGCCCTCTCGGCCTGGGTGGCGCGCGAACTGGGGCCCGAGGTGCCGCTGCATTTCAGCGCCTTTCACCCGGACTACAAGCTCGACAAGCTGCCGGCCACGCCGCTGGCCACGCTGCAACGCGCCCGACAGATTGCGCAGGGCGAGGGCCTGCGGCATGTCTACACCGGCAATGTGCACGACACCGAGGGCGGCAGTACCCAATGCACGAACTGCGGCGAATGCCTGATCACGCGCGACTGGTACGAGATCGGCAGCTACCGCCTCGACGCCGCCGGCCGCTGCCCGGGCTGCGGCACGGCGCTGGCCGGGCGCTTCGCGGCACAGCCGGGCCATTTCGGCCGGCGCCGCATTCCGGTGCAGCTCAGCTCGGCTTGAGCGGGCTGGCGCCTGCAGCCTTGGCCTGCGAGAACAGCGCGTCGTGCTGCGTCACCGCATGGCTCGCATAAGGATCCGTCTGGTCCGCCAGCAGCAAGCCGGTCATCACGGCGCTGGCCACAGCGAGCACGGCGGTCATGAGGGTCTTGGCGGCTGCGTTCATGGTGGACTCCTTGGAGTTCCGGGCTTGTTGACGATGCCTGCAGTTTCGTCAGCCGGGCGAGCGCGGGCCAGGGGCAGGCGACGAATCGCCAGCAGCGTGGCGCGAATTGCGGTCTGCCGGGGCGAATGGGATCAGGCGGCCGGCGGCCAGACCGGCAGGCGCTCGGTGACGCTGGCCACCGCGGCCGGCCGGGCATAGAAATAGCCCTGCTGCTGCGCGCAGCCCAGCTCCAGCAGCACCTCGCGCTGCGCCTCGGTCTCCACGCCCTCGGCCACCACGCCAATGCCCAGTGCCTGCGCCAGGCCCAGGATGGCCTGTACCAGGGCGCGGTCGTCGGCGCTGACCGGCAGGTCGTGCACAAAGCTGCGGTCGATCTTGAGCTTGGCCGGGCGCAGCAGCTTCAGGTAGGAGAGCGAGGAATAGCCGGTGCCGAAATCGTCCACCGAGAGCGCCACGCCCAGGGCGCGCAGCCGCGCCATGGTCTGCATCGACAGGTCGCTGTCGCTCATCAGGGTGCTTTCGGTCAGCTCGATGCTCAGTTCGCCGGGCAGCACGCCATGGCGGCGCATCGCGTCGGCCACCTGCTCGGGCAGGCGCTGGTCGCGGAACTGCAGGGCCGAGAGGTTGATGGCCAGATTGCCCGGGTGGCGGCCGGCGGCCTTCCACTCGGCCAGCTGGGCGCAGGCCACCTCCACCGTCCAGCGCCCCAAGGCCTGGATCTGGCCCGACTCCTCGGCCAGGGTGATGAAGCTGCCCGGCATCAGCAGGCCGCGCTGCGGATGCTGCCAGCGCATCAGGCCCTCCACCCCGCAGACCCGGCCCGAGCCGGCGTCGATGATGGGCTGGTAGTGCAGCTCGAGCTGTTGCTCGGCCAGCGCGGCCACCAGCTCGCGCTCCAGCGCCAGCCTGGCCATCGCATTCGCGTCCATGTCCTGCTGGAAGAAGCTGTAGCGCGAACGGCCCTGCTGCTTGGCGCGGTACATGGCCAGGTCGGCGTGGCGCACCAGGGTGTCGAAGTCCTCGCCATCGCGCGGGAACATGGCGATGCCGATGCTGGCCGAGACGCTCGCCGTGCCCAGCCCCTCGGGCAGCTGCAGCGGCGCATTCAGGGTGGAGATGAGGCGCTGGGCGGCATGCGCGACCACGTCGCTGGGCGAGGCCTCGCGCATCAGCAGCAGGAATTCGTCGCCGCTGACCCGGCAGGCCAGGTCCGATTCGCGCACCGTGTGGCGCAGGCGCTCGCTGGCGGCCAGCAGCATGTTGTCGCCGGCGGCATGGCCCAGCGAGTCGTTGATGGCCTTGAAGCGGTCCAGGTCGACGAACAGCAGGGCCAGGCTGGAGCCCTCGCGCTTGGCCACCGCCGCCTCATGCTGGAAGACCTCACGGAACAGGGTGCGGTTCGGCAGGCCGGTGAGATGGTCGTACATGGCCATCTGGTGCAGCTGGGCGTTCTTGCCCTCCAGGTCGGCGATCAGGGTGTCGATGCGGTCGCCCACCTCGTTGAGGTGTTCGCCCAGCTGGCCCAGCTCGTCGCGCCGGTTCCAGGGCAGGCGCACCACCGCTTCGCGCTGGGCGATCGCGCTGGCCTGCTGCTTGAGCCGGTCGATCGGCCGCACCAGGCGCAGATAGAGCACCAGCAGCATCACCGTCACGCCCATCACGACCTGCAGGCCGACGATCAGCGCGATCTGCTCGCGCCCGCCGGCCAGGGTGTGCTCCAGCGCGGCATCGTCGAAGCGCACGCTCAGCGAGCCCAGCACCTGGTTGTCGCGTCGCACCGCCGCCACCAGGGTCACGGTGGGCCAGTCCGGGCTGCATTTCTTGAACACCAGGTTGGGCGCGCCGGGGCGCTCCTCGCTCAGCTCGACGCCGCAGACGCTGGCGTCCGACAGCAGCTGCTCGAGCGCGCGCTGCACCGCCTGGCTGTCGACGGTCCAGAGCGGCTCGGCCAGGCCGTTCGCGGCCAGGGTCAGCACGGCCGAGCGCTGGCCCTCCAGCAGGGGCTCCAGGCTGCGCCGCACCAGCGACTCGCTGAAGGCCAGCAGGAGCAACGCCGGCACCGCGATCCCCACCACCACGGCGAGCAGCACGACGCTGCGCAAGGACAAGGAAGGCTTGGGCAATTTCATCAGCAGCAGACGCTCACGACATCGCCCCGGGCAGGAGCACTTTGCATTGGCTGTGCCTGATTGTGCACCTTGATCTCACGCCATGAGCACAGGGCAAGGCCTGACCCCTGCGGCTAGCGCCGCAGGCCCGTGCCGCCGTCCCGCAGCTGCTGGGCGCGCACGCGGCGCGCCGTTTCGCTGCCACGCTGCTGCGCATGCTCGGCCTCGATGAGGCGCTCGCGCGCGCTCAGCGCACGCGGCTGGCCGGCGGCGATGGCGGCCTGGTCGAGGTTCTGCCCCCAGCTCAGGCCGGGCCGGAGCGCCAGCGGCGGCGCCAGCGCATCGGCGAAACCGGGCGCCAGCCAGGGCATCAGCTGTTCCAGCACCAGGGCCACGCGCGGCCGCAGGGCCGCCTCGCCGATGCGGCCGCGTTGGCCCCATTGCACGATCAGCTCGGCGCTGCTGCCACCGCTGGGCAGGGCCGGAGTGATGGCAAAGTCGCGCAGCACACCGTAGCGCAACTGCATCATCGCCTCCTCGGCCAGCATGGCCGGATCCTCGGCCGAGACCATGGCGCCCTCGGGCATGGAATAGTTGTAGTCGTCGTTGACGCGGTCCTGGCTGAAGAAGCGCACAATGTCCGCCGGCTGGTAGGCGATCTGCGCCGCCGTCGCCTTCACGCCAAAGAACTGCACGCGGCCCAGCGCCACCATTTCCTGCGAGTAGAAGGGCAGGCGCTGCGCCAGATCCTTGGCGGTGGTGAGCGCGGGGCTGGCCTGCCAGACACGCAGATCACCGCTCAGCAGCGCGTGCAGGCGCGGCGGCACGGCGTCGCCGGCATGGCTGAGCTCGTGGTACAGCAGCGGGCCCAGAGCATAGACCAGGGCGCCGGGCTCGCGCGTGCCGCGCTCGGCCACCGGATAGATGCCGGCGGCGTACTGGTTGTTGCGCACATAGCGCCAGGGCGCGGCGTAGTGCAGCTCGGCGCCATAGTCGCTGCGCGGGTCGGGGGTTTCGCTGAGGGTGTCGCGCTGCTCGGGGCTGCTCCAGAGGTTGGCGGCGTCCAGATAGATGGCGCCGGTGGCGCTCCAGTAGAACGAGGGGCGCACGCGCCCACCGATCACCACCGCCGTGGTGGCGTTGAGCAGGCGCCGGAAATCGCCCTGCGTGTCCTGGGTGCGCAGGAAATTCTCGAAGGCCTCGCCCATCCAGTCGTTGGAAACCAGCACGCGCTGCATCACCTGTGCCACCGTGGGCAGCTCGCCGCGCGTCTCCTGCCCCAGCAAGGGCAGGCGCCCCAGCGTGCAGGTGTTGCTGTTGCTGAGGCTGGGTGCGTAGACGCAGTCCTGCAGCGCCTGCGCATGCGGGCTGCCGCTCAGGTAGGGGTAGACGCGCGAGACCGGCTCGCTGGCCTTGAACAGCGCGTCGCTGCCGGCCTGGTGCGGCGGCGCCTGCACCAGCAGCCGGAAGTCCTGGCTGAGCGTGCGGCCGCTCGCCAGCGTGGCGGTGGCGCGCAGGCGCAGCAGGCTGTCGCGGCTGACCGCCGGCGCCGTCAGCAGCACGCGCCAGCCCTCGCTTTCCTTCAGGGTGGTGGCCGGCCCATCGACCACGCTCCATTGCAGCCGGGCGCCATCGCGCTCGGCCTGGCTCAGCCCGGGCGCCCAGGCGCGCAGCGACAGCGCCCCCTGGCCATAGGCCGAGGGCTCGCCGCGCAGCACCAGGCCGGGCTCGCTGGCGGCCGCCACGCTGAACTCGGCCGTGCCGCTGCGCAGCACGCCGGCCTCGTCGCGGAAGCTCAGGTCGAAGCGGTAGTTGCCGGGCTCGGCGGGCTCCAGCGTGAGGGCCTGCGAGCGCATCGACAGCGGCTTGAGCGCCGGGCCGGCGCTCTGGGTCCAGCGCAGCTCGGTGAAGATCGCCGTGCCGCAGGACAGCAGGCTCAGCTCGGTGTTGCGCCCGGTGAGCGCGGCGCTGGGCAGTTCCAGGCGCGCCACCGAGCCGCTCAGGCATTGCGCGCCCAGTGCCGGCTCGGCAACGGGCGCCGGTGCGCCGGCATCGCCGCCACCACCACCTCCGCCGCAACCGGCCAGCACCAGCAGGCCGGCCGCGAGCCAACCCGCCGCAAGCACCCGCGCCCTCATGCCTCCACCACCCGCGCCGGGAAGGCGCCCAGGTCGTCCTCGCGCAGGCCCAGGTAGATGGGTTCGCCGTCGCGCCGGTGGATATTGATCTTGGCGTTGTAGACGCGGTGCGCCAGGCCATGCTTGTCGGTGAGCTCGAACTCGCTGATGCCGAATTCGTCATCACCCGCCTCGCCGCGCGGGCCGGTCAGGTAGCAGGCGATCTCGTCGATCGCCGAGCCGCCCAGCGCCAGGCCGTTGAGCTTCTGCAGCGGCTCGCGCGTGCGCTCGACAAAGGCGACGCTGTCGATCAGCGCCGGCGCCGCGCCGGGCTGCTGCTCGTCACGCATCATGGTGCGGAACTTGCCCAGCAGGATCTGGCCCGGCAGGGCGCGCTCGATCATGCGCGCCAGTTCGATCGTGACCTGGCCGACCAAATAGCTGAACGAGGTCGGGTTCAGCCCTTCGCTCTGGTAGAACTCGTAATGCGAGCCGACGTGGAAGCAGGCGCGCAGCAGCGGCACCGCGCTGGGCCGCGCGGCGCGTTCGCGTGCCAGCGCGTTGTCGGCCAGGATGAACTGCATCAGCTGGTAGAGCTCCACATTGGCGGCGATGCCGCGGCGCCGGTTCCAGATGTAGAAGCCGTCGCCGGTGGTGGTGCGCGCGAAGTTGATATTGATCTCGCGGTCCAGCAACTTGGCGTAGGCGGCGTTCACCGAGCAGGACAAGCTGCCCAGCTGCACCACCTGCTCCAGCGGCGTGAGCAGCGAGAAGCCCACCGCGTCGAGCAGGATCACCGCGCGGTCTTCCACCAGGCGGATGCCGTAACGCTCGACGATGGCCGCCACCAGCGGCAGGCCCAGGCCGCGCGCCGGCGCGAAGGGCAGCGCGATCGGCTGGGGCTGCAGGCCCAGCTCGGCCGCGATGCGCTCGAACTCGGCCGCCTCCAGATGTTCCTGGTGCGCCAGCAAGCCCTCCAGCAAGGCGGCACGGCGGTCCTTCTCGGCCGCATCGCCGGCGCCCTGCACGAACTCGGTCAGCAAGGTGTGCGGCGCCACCAGCACCGCCAGGCCCTGCGCGCTCGGGGTCCAGGCATAGAGCAGGTTCTGGCCCAGGCACCAGCGCTCGTAAAGGGCCTGGTCCAGCAGCACGATATGGCGCCGCACCTCGGCCTCCGACACACCCGCCGGCAGGGGATAGGCCATGAAGCCGTCCAGCCACGATTTGCGCTGTGGGCGCTCTGGATTCATCGCTGCTCCGTCATTTTCAATGCCCGCATCATCCAATAAACCGCCTCAGGGTGCAGCCCCGAGATGGCGGGCCAGGAAGCGCTCCACCCGGCCCCAGAAGTCCTGCTGGGTCTTGAGCTCGCGCCAGCCATGGCCCTCGTGGTCGTAGACCACCCATTCGAGTTCCTGATCCTTGGGCATGGCGTCGCGGAAGGCCAGGCCATGCTTGAGCGGCACGCGGCGGTCCTCGGCGCCATAGGCCATCAGCAGCGGGCGCTTGAGTTCGGCCGCACGCTGCAGCGGCGAGGTGGCGCGCAGTTGCTCGGCATCCTTGTCGCGGTCGCCCACCAGCACGGGCATGCCATAGCCCTTCCACTCGCCGCCCAGATCGCTCCAGTGGATGCTGTAGAGCAGCTCGATGTCGGTCACGCCGACCCAGTTGATGCCGCAGCGGTAGAGCTCGGGCTGCTTGATGAGGCCCATCAGGGTGGCATAGCCGCCATAGCTCGCGCCGGCGATGCAGACACGCTTGGGGTCGACCAGGCCCTGCTTGACGGCCCAGCCCAGCGCGTCGGCCACATCGTCCTGCATGCCCAGGCCCCATTGCTTCCAGCCGGCCTTGAAATGCGCCTGGCCATAGCCGGTGCTGCCGCGGAACTCGGGCTCGATCACCACATAACCGCGCGAGGCGAGGAACTGCGCCATCGGCTCCCAGGGCCAATGCGTGCCGCGCACATAGGGTCCGCCATGCACCAGCAGCACCGCGGGACGGGCCGCCTGCGCCCGATCGGCCGGCTGGGTCAGCAGCACGGGCAGCTCCAGGCCGTCGCGGGCCTGGATGCGCACCATGTCGCGCCGCCCCATCTCGGCCGGCTTGATCCAGGGCATCGAAGCGGCCAGGGCCTGCAGTTCTCCGCTCGCCGGCATATAGAGGTAGAAGCTCGCGGGGCGCTGGTCCGAGTAGGCCGAGACCACCAGGCGCGAGGCCGTCAGGCAACGATTGCAGTGGATGCGGTTGATGGTGCCGGGCAGCTTGGCATCGATGGCCGCCTGCCATTGCTTGAGCTGCGGATGCAGCCACACGCTGCCGGGTGCATCGTTCTCGTAATGCACGCCCAGCAGCTGCCTGGCCTGCTTGTCGTAGACCAGGCTGCCCCTGAAGTCGTAGCCCTGCAGCGAGACCAGCGGCTGCGCTTCGCGCTGCAGGGTCTTGCGATCAAGGCGGTAGAGCGCATCGAAGCCGCTGCGATTGTTGGCCACCAGGGTCTGGCCATCGGGGCCGAACCAATAGGGCTGGTCAAAGCTCTGCCGATAACTGTCGCCCTCCTGCCAGGGCTGCCAGCGCCCCTCGGCATCGCGCAGATAGGAGGCATGGCGCCCCTGCCGCTCGGTGGTAAGCGCGGCGGGCTGGCCCTCGGTGTCCAGCACCCAGCCCGTCACATGGCTGGGGGCACCGGCGGTGAGGCTCGTGAGCTTGCCGGTGAGGGTGTCCAGGCGCGCCAGGCCCAGGCCCGTGGAGTCGGGCTCGTTCGACCAGCGGTGGCGCACCACGAACACATCGCTGCTGCCATCGTCGGCCACGCTGTGGAACTGCCAGTTGCGATCCAGGCGCCGGTCGGCGATCTGCGACGCTTCCTTGATGAACTGGCTGACCGATTTGATGAGCGGCCGCAAGTCACTGCCATCGCGATTCACCGCCCACAGGCCCGGGTCGATCTGCGGGCTGGTGCCGTTCTGCGCCACGCTGACACTCAGCACGAGGCGCTGGTCGTTGACCCAGTGATGGCTGTGCACATCGGCATTGCTGAAGCCGGCCACCACCTTGGCTTCGGTGAGCGCCACCAGATCGATCACCGCCAGGCGCACCACGCCGTCGCTGCCCGCCACCTGCACCGCCAGGTGGCGGCCGTCGGGCGAGAGCTTGGGCGCCGCGATCTGCGGCTTGCGAAAGAAGTCTTCCAGTGGCGGCGCTGCAAGCACCGCGGCGCTGAGACAAAGGGAAAGGGCCGCGACAAGGCGGCCCAGCTTGATTCTCCACATATCCCCTCCCAGGGCATTCTTCAGGCAGGCGTCATTCTGGCCTGCCTCGAGATCACCACCAGGAGGGATTGCACCGAGTTAGAAGCTGAGGCGTGCACCCACCATAAAGGTGCTGGCCTTCACCTTGTCGGAGACCTTGCCGTAGTTGTCGTAGTCGGCCGTCAGCGCCAGGTTCTTCGCCAGCTTGTACTCGGCGCCCACGCCCCACATCACGCTGGTCTTGCTGCCCTGCAGGCTATCGCCCGCGGGCAGCAGGTTGGTGCCGGAGACCTTGTTGCGCGCCACGCCCAGGCGGCCCTGCAGCGAGAACTGCTCGTTGAGCGCATGGCGGGCGGTGGCGGCGGCGTAGAAGCTGCTGGCCTTGCCCTCCTGCGTCACCGCGCCGGTGGCCAGCGTGGCCTGCTCGCTGAAGCTGCCCAGGCGGGCGTAGCCGGCCTCGAGGCCGAAGTTCTCGTTCAGGCGATAGCCGCCATAGAGCTTGTAGGCGGTGTCGCGGCTGTCCTTGCCGGTGACGGGCACCGAGGGGCTGGGCAGGCGAAAACTGCTGCGGCCCACCGACAGGCCGCCGTAGGCGCCCAGCTCGTCGGACTGCGGGGCGGCTTGTGCGGCCTGGGCCGCGAGCAGCAGGGCAGTGGCGGAGATCAGGGCGAGTTGTTTCTTCGATGGCATGGAATAACTTCCTTCAGAGCAGCGGCGAATGGTTCATTGCGAGTCACGGCACCGCGTGTTGACCGGGACATGCTGCAGTGTGGCCAGCGGCCCTGAAGCTGCGCTCAAGGCTTGCTGAAGAGGGGCTGAAGGTGACTTCATGCCATCCTCAGGCTGAAGCGTTCCAATACGGGGCATGAAAGTGCTGCTGGTGGAAGACGATCTGGACCTGGGCAATGGCGTGCGCATGGCGCTGGCCGAGCAGGGCATGGAGGTGGTGTGGGTGCGGCGCCTGGCCGACGCCATGCAGACGCTGACGAACAGCGTGGCCGATCTGGTGCTGCTCGACCTGGGGCTGCCGGATGGCGACGGCCTCAGCCTGCTGGCCCACCTGAAGCGCGAGAAGCTGCGCCTGCCGGTGCTGATACTCACCGCGCGCGACAGCCTGCAGGAGCGCCTGCTGGGCCTGGACAGCGGCGCCGACGACTACCTCGTCAAGCCCTTCGCCCTGGCCGAGCTGATCTCGCGCGTGCGCGCCCTGGTGCGGCGCAGCTACGGCCAGGAGGACGAGACCCTGGAGCTGCGCGGCATCTGCGTGCAGGAGCAGACCATGCGCGTGCTGGTGAAGGGCGACCCGGTGGAGCTCTCGCGCTCGGAATTCGCGCTGCTGGTGGCACTGATGAAACGCGCCGACCGCGTGCTGACGCGCCGGCTGCTGGAGGAGCAGGTGCTGCCCGGCGGCAGCGCCGAGAGCAATGTGCTGGACGTGCACATGTCGAATCTGCGCAAGAAGATCGGCGAGGGCTATATCCGCACGGTGCGCGGCGTGGGCTATGTGATCGACCGCCAGGCCCCCGCCAGGGCCGGCGGCAAGTGAGGCAGCCGTCGTGAGGCTCAAGCGCTGGCTCGCGCGCATGCGCGAGCCCTCGGTGCTGCGCCGCCTGGTGGTGGCCCAGGTGGTGCTGGTGCTGGCGCTCTGGCTGGGCCTGATCGCCTTTGCCATCAACGACGCGGTGCGCGACACCTCGGTGTTCGACAGCGGCCACCGTTTCGAGTCCATCATCGCCGTGACCGAGGCGCTGCAGGACCAACCCGAGCAGCTGCAACGCGTGCTGCAGCAGATCGACCTGTTCCAGCGTCTCGAGAACGGTGCCGACGACCTGCCGCAGCTGCGCATGGCGATGACGGTATGGCGCGGCGCGGAGCTGGTCTATGCCAGCCCGGGCGAGCCCGGCGCCATCCCCAGCCCGCCGGGCGACGGCATGCAGTGGGTGGAGGGCCAGGGGCAGCGCTGGCGTGCGCTCACCAAGCAGTCGCAGCGCTCCAATGTGCGCGTGACGCTGATGCTGCCGGGCAGCGCCACCAATGTGCTGCTGACGCTCAGCTCCAAGGGCCTGCTGGTGCTGCCGCTCTTGATCAGCCTGCCCCTGCTGGTGCTGCCGGCCTGGATCTCGGTGCGCATCGCGCTGCGGCCCTGGCGGCGCGTCAGCCACGAGATTGCGCTGCGCGGCGCGGGCGATCTCTCGCCGCTGCAGTTCACCCCCCAGCATCGCGAGCTGCGCCCCATGCTGAGCGCGGTGAACGCGCTGCTCAAGCGCGTGCAGCAGGGCCTGCAGCGCGAGCGCAGCTTCATCGCCGACGCCGCGCACGAGCTGCGCACGCCGCTGGCGGCGATGCGCGTGCATGCCGAGGCCCTGCAGGGCCGCCACCAGGACGACGCGCAATCGCAGGCCTGGCTGCAGGGCATGTTGCGCAGCGAGGCGCGCGCCACCCGCCTGGTGGGCCAGCTGCTGGCCCTGATGCGCAGCGACGCCGCGGCCCAGCCGCCGCAGCGCCTGGCCTTGGACGAGTTGCTGCAGGACCGCCTGGCCGCGCTGGACCTGCTGGCCAGCAGCAAGGGCCTGGAGCTGGACTGCGAGGCCGAGGCCGGCCTGCTCGTCTTCGGCGAGCACGAGGGCCTGGCCTCGATGCTGGACAACCTGACCGAGAACGCCATCAAGTACAGCCCGCCGGGCGGCCATCTGCTGATACGGCTGCGGCGCGAGGGTCAAGAGGCGCTGCTGGAATTCCAGGACCAGGGCCCCGGCATCCCCGAGCCCTGGCGCGAGCGCGTGTTCGACCGCTTCTTCCGCGTGCCCGACCAGGCCCAGCAGGGCAGCGGCCTGGGCCTGGCGATCGTGCGCAGCGTGGTGCTGGGGCTGGGCGGCAGCATAACCCTGGGCGATTCGGCCCTGCTGCCGGGGCCGGGCGGAACCCCCGGTTTATGTGTCCGGGTGCGGCTGCCATTGGGATAAACGAGGCCCTCGCCCTATGATGGCGAGTTCGCCCATTGTTTGAGCCCCATGTCCCAGCCCGACCGTCCCTTGCCCGCAGAAACACCGATGATCCGCGTGCGGGGTGCGCGCACCCACAATCTGAAGAACATCGACGTCGATCTGCCGCGCAACCAGCTGGTGGTGATCACGGGGCTGTCGGGCTCGGGGAAGTCCAGCCTGGCCTTCGACACGCTCTATGCCGAGGGTCAGCGCCGCTATGTCGAGAGCCTCTCGGCCTATGCGCGGCAGTTCCTGCAGCTGATGGACAAGCCCGATGTGGACGTGATCGAGGGCCTCTCGCCCGCCATCTCCATCGAACAGAAGGCCACCAGCCACAACCCGCGCTCCACCGTCGGCACGGTCACCGAGATCCACGACTACCTGCGCCTGCTCTATGCGCGCGCCGGCACGCCCTTCTGCCCCGACCACCACCTGCCGCTGGAGGCCTCCAGCCCCAGCCAGATGGTGGATGCCACCCTCGCCATGCCCGAGGACAGCAAGCTGATGCTGCTGGCCCCGGTGGTGCGCGACCGCAAGGGCGAGTTCGTCGAGCTGTTCCAGGACCTGCAGGCGCAGGGTTATGTGCGCTTTCGCGTCGATGGCCAGACGGTGGAGGCGCCCGACATCCCGGCGCTGAAGAAGGCCGAGAAGCACGACATCGACGTGGTGGTGGACCGCATCAAGCTGCGTGCCGAGAATGCCGACAGCCTGCGCCAGCGCCTGGCCGAGAGCTTCGAGGCGGCGATGCGCCTGGCCGAGGGCCGCGCCCTGGTGCTCAATATGGACACGGGCGCCGAGACGATCTTCTCCAGCAAGTTCTCCTGCCCGGTGTGCAGCTATTCGCTGCCCGAACTGGAGCCGCGCCTGTTCTCCTTCAACTCGCCGGTGGGCGCATGCCCCAGCTGCGAGGGCCTGGGCCAGGTCACCGTGTTCGATGCCGAGCGCGTGGTGGCCTTCCCCACTCTCTCGCTCGCCAGCGGCGCGGTGAAGGGCTGGGATCGCCGCAACGGCTACACCTTCTCCTTCCTGGAAAGCGTGGCGGCGCATTACGGTTTCGACATCGAGCTGCCTTTTGAAGAGCTGCCCGAGAGCGCGCGCCAGGTGCTGCTGCACGGCTCGGGCACGGACGACATTGCCTTCGTCTACCAGGCCGAAAGCGCGGCCGGCAAGAAGCGCAGCGTGAAGCGTTCGCACCCCTTCGAGGGCATCCTGCCGAATCTGGAGCGGCGCTACAAGGAAACCGACTCGGCCGCGGTGCGCGAGGACCTGGCGCGCTATATGGCCGCCAAGCCCTGCCCGCACTGCGAGGGCTCGCGCCTGCGCCGAGAGGCCCGCAACGTGGTGCTGCAGCCGGCCGACGCCGCGCCCGGCTTCAAGGGCAAGCCCATCTACGAGGTGGAGCACGCCACGCTGCGCGAATGCCTGCACTATTTCGAAGGCTTGAAGCTCAAGGGCGCCAAGGCCGAGATCGGCGACAAGGTGGTGCGCGAGATCAGCTCACGCCTGCGCTTCCTCAACGACGTGGGGCTCAACTACCTGAGCCTGGACCGCAGCGCCGACACGCTCTCGGGCGGCGAAGCCCAGCGCATCCGCCTGGCCTCGCAGATCGGCTCGGGCCTGACCGGCGTGATGTATGTGCTGGACGAGCCCAGCATCGGCCTGCACCAACGCGACAACGACCGCCTCATCGCCACGCTGCGGCGGCTGCGCGACCTCGGCAACTCGGTGCTGGTGGTCGAGCATGACGAGGACGCGATCCGCGCCGCCGACCATGTGCTGGACTTGGGGCCCGGGGCCGGCGTGCATGGCGGCCAGATCATCGCCCAGGGCACACCGGACGAGGTGGCGGCCAATCCCGACTCGCTCACCGGCCGCTATCTGAGCGGCGCGGCGCGCATCGAGGTGCCCGGCCAGCGCCATATGCCGGGCGAGCAGCGCCTGCGCATCGTCAACGCACGCGGCAACAACCTGAAGGGCGTGACGGCCGAGTTCCCGGTCGGGCTGCTGACCTGCGTGACCGGCGTCTCGGGCTCGGGCAAGAGTACGCTGGTGAACGACACGCTCTACGCCGCCGTGGCCAAGAAGCTCTACCAGAGCCACCAGGACCCGGCCGCGCACGACGAGATCGACGGCATGGAGGCCTTCGACAAGGTCATCAACGTCGACCAGTCGCCGATCGGCCGCACGCCGCGCTCCAACCCGGCCACCTACACCGGCTTGTTCACGCCCATCCGCGAGCTGTTCGCCGAGATGCCCACCGCGCGCGAGCGCGGCTACGGCCCGGGCCGCTTCAGCTTCAATGTGGCCGGCGGCCGCTGCGAGGCCTGCCAGGGCGATGGCGTGCTGAAGGTGGAGATGCACTTCCTGCCCGATGTCTACGTGCCCTGCGACGTCTGCCATGGCAAGCGCTACAACCGCGAGACCCTGGAGGTGCTCTACAAGGGCAAGAACATCACCCAAGTGCTGGACCTGACGGTGGAGGACGCCTACGCCTTCTTCAGCGCCGTGCCGACGCTGGCGCGCAAGCTGCAGACGCTGCTCGATGTGGGCCTGGGCTATGTGAAGCTGGGCCAGAGCGCCACCACGCTCTCGGGCGGCGAGGCGCAGCGCGTCAAGCTGGCGCTGGAGCTCTCCAAGCGCGATACCGGCCGCACCCTCTACATCCTCGACGAGCCGACCACCGGCCTGCACTTCGCCGACATCGCGCTGCTGCTCAAGGTGCTGCACCAGCTGCGCGACGCCGGCAACACCATCGTCGTGATCGAGCACAACCTCGACGTCATCAAGACGGCGGACTGGCTGATCGACATGGGGCCCGAGGGCGGCTCGGGCGGGGGTCAGCTCTTGCTGGCGGGCACGCCCGAGGCGCTGGCTGGGCATGAGGGCAGCCACACGGGCCGTTACCTCAAGCCCCTGCTGGCGCGGCGCTGATCTTAGAGCGTGTTTGCGGCCCCATCATGGCGCCCGTTGCCCCGCAAAGGCAGGGGATGCAAGGCGCAAACCGCAGCCGGGTTGGACACCCGGCGAGGATTTGCAACGCCGCAGACGCTGTCTTTGCGGGGCAACCCGAAGGGCAAGGCAGCCCAGGGGCGCACTCGTCGTTGCCCACCTTGACCAGGCAGAGAGCCTGGCCTGCGGCGTGCGCCTAGATTGCGCCCCTGGGCTGCCTTGCGGGCACCATGATGGGGCCGCAAACACGCTCTTAGCGCAGCGGGCGGCGCCGTGCCATGAAGCCCAGCGCGGCCAGGCCGGCCAGCAGCATGGCCCAGCTGCCGGGCTCGGGCACCGGCGTGGTGACGTTGCCATTGGGGCCGAGCGGCAGGCCGGGCACCGGCGGCGGGGGCAGCGGCGTGGGACGCGCGTCGACGATCAGCGTGCCGCCGTTGCCGGCGGGCAGGCCGAGGCCCGAGGCGGTGGGCGCCAGCGGCGTTCCGGCCACCTGGTTGAAGCTGCCCTGCGCACCGCCACCCATGTCGCCACCGGCGGCCGGCGGATCGAATTCCAGCGGCGTCTCGTCCTCGCGCGCGGACGAGGCCACCGTGGTGGCAGCGGCCGGCGCCGTGGCCACCGGGCGCGCGGCCAGGCGCTTGATGCGGCTGACGTTACGGCACACGGTCGGCACGATGATGCACTGGCCATCTTCGCAATAGACCAGGCCGCGCTCCTCCTGCTGCTCGCTCCACTTCACGCGGCTGACCGTCGTGCAGACGCTGCCGGCACCGAAGTGCATGTCGCGGATCTCGTTGCTGTACTGGGCCTTGCCGGTGATGCTGTCGCGCTTGATGCTGGCGATTTCGTCGTACTGGCGCGCCTGCATGCGGGCCTTGAGCTTGTCGCGCGTGGCCTGCGGGATGTCTTTGTAGCGATCCACGGCCGCCACCACATCGCCCATGAAGGGGTTCACGCCCGGCCGGTCCCACGAGCAGTGGGGCAGGGTGGCGCTGGATGCGGCAAGGGCAAGGGCAGCGACGAGGGACATAGGGCTTTCCGGGTTGCGACGGCGGTCTGAGGGACTACGAGGCGCAAGTGTAAGTAGCGGTGACGCGCACCCTAGGGTCTTCCCCCCCATGCAAGGGGGCCGCCATCCATGCCTTTGTTCACACTTTTCGCCGCCGCATGCGGGCCTGCTGCCGGCCGGCCAATCGCTGGTATCGTGCGCGGGCGCGCCCGCTTGCCCAACCCACCATGACCCTGCCCTCGCCCGCCCAACCCAGCACGCACCAGGTGCTGTACGTCGAAGACGACCGCATCAACATCATCCTGATGGAAGAGGTGTTCCGCCTGCTGCCCGACTGGACCCTGGTGTGCGCCGAAGACGGTGCCGAGGCCTTGGGCGTGCTCGACGAGATCAGCCCCGGCCTGGTGCTGATCGACATGAACCTGCCCGACATGAGCGGCATGGACTTGCTGGCGCGGCTGCGCGCCGATGCGCGCTGGCAGGCGCTGCCCTGCGTGGCGCTGTCGGCCGACAACGATGACCAGCAGGTGCGCGCGGCACGCGCGGCCGGCTTCATCGACTACTGGCTCAAGCCCATCGAGGTGCCGCGCCTGAAGGCCGCGCTGCAGCGCTTCATGTCGGCGGCGCGCTGAGCGCCATAAAAAAGGCCCGCGAACCGCGGGCCTGATCGTCAGAGTCCGGCCCGCGGTTAGCGGGCCGTCATCTCACTTCAAGTGGCTGTTGATCAGCTTGGTCATTTCGAACATATCGGCCTTGGCCTTGCCGAAGATTTCCTTCAGCTTGGCGTCGGCGACGATGATGCGCTTCTGCACTTCGTCTTGCAGCTTGTGCTTCTTGATGTATTCCCAGACCTTCTTGGTCACGTCGGTGCGCGGCAGAGGAGCTGCACCAACGATGGCTGCCAGCGCTGCGCTGGGGGTCAGGGCCTTCATGAAGGCTGCATTGGGCGTGCGCTTCTTGGCGGGTGCAGCGGCCTTCTTGACCGGAGCTGCCTTCTTCGCCGGCGCTGCCTTCTTTGCAGGAGCTGCCTTCTTCGCAGGTGCTGCGGCCTTCTTGGCCGGAGCTGCCGCCTTCTTGGCCGGTGCCGCCTTCTTAGCGGGCGCGGCCTTCTTCGCAGTTGCCATTTCGATTCTCTCCATCAAAGGTTGGTTGATGTGCCGGGCCCCGGGCGAAGGTCTGACCCTTCATTTCTCTCTAGCACCCTGCGCAGGCAATGGTACTGCGCACCTCTGGCATTGAGAAGGCTTTCATAGGGGAAGTTGCAGCGAAGAGTTGATGAATAGCACCCAACAAACCCTCATGTGTCGCAGCCGTGCATCACTTGTGCGCGGACCACAGCAAATGCGGGCCTGCATCGGCCAGTGTCTTGCAGCCGCACAAGGCCATCGCGATCTCGAGTTCATCGCGCAAAAGCCGCAACGCATGCGCCACGCCATGCGCGCCGGCGGTCGCCAGCGCATGCACATAGGGCCGCCCCAACAGCACCGCATCGGCGCCCAGCGCGATCGCCTTCAGCACGTCGGTGCCGCGCCGGATGCCGCCGTCGACCAGCAGCGTCGCGTCCTCGCCGAGCGCCGCGCGCAGCGGCGGCAGCAGTTCGGCGCTGGCCGGCAAGGTGTCGAGCGTGCGGCCGCCGTGGTTGGAGACGATCAGCCCGGCAACGCCGCGCCGCAGCGCCTCGCGGCCGTCGTCCACATGGCTCACGCCCTTGAGCAGCAGCGGCAACCGGCTGTGCGCGCGCAGCCAGTCGATCTCGTCCCAGGTGGCGGCGCGCGGCATCAGGCCGTCGAACAGCGCGCTCTGGCCGGCCTGCAGCTGCAAGGCCTGCTTGACCCCGCCCAGATTGACGGCGCGGATGTGCGGCGGCAGCTGGAAGCCGGCGCGGCGCTCGCGGTCGCGCGCGCCATGCACCGGCGCATCCACCGTCAGCACCAGCGCCTGGTAGCCGGCCGCCTCGACGCGCTGCAGCAGCTCGCGCATGAACGCGCGGTCGTCGCGCCAGTAGAGCTGGAACCACAGCGGCCCCGCCTGCGGCTCCTGCGCAAAGGCCGCCGCCACCGCGCCCATGTCGACGCTGGACTGCGCGCTCAGCACCATGCCGGCACCCTGCGCCGCGGCGGCGTAGGCGCTCGCCAGCTCGCCGTCCGCGTGCACCAGCTGCTGGTAGGCGATCGGCGCGAGCAGGATGGGATGCGCCAGCTCGCGGCCCAGCAGCGGCACGCGTGTGTGGCCACCGCCGAGCGCGCGCAGCACGCGCGGCTGCAGCTTGATGGCGTCCCAGGCGCTGCGGTTGGCGCGCAGCGTCAGCTCGTCGGCCGCGCCACCGCTGAGATAGGCCCAGGCCTGCGCATCCACGCACGCCATCGCATGGGCCTCGAAGTCGGCCAGGTTGACGACCTCGGGCGGGATCGGCTGCAGCGCGGACAGGCTCATGTGTCGGCCCACATGCGCAGCAGGTTGTGGTACGTGCCGGTGAGCTGCACCGTGGCGGCGCTCTCGCCATGCTCGCTGCGCATCGCGGTGAGTGCCAGGTCCATCTCGTAGAGCAGGCGGCGCTGCTCGTCGCTGCGCACCATGCTCTCGATCCAGAAGAAGCTGGCCAGCCTGGCGCCACGCGTGACCGGCTCGACGCGGTGCACGCTGGTGCCCGGGTAGAGCACGGCATCGCCGGCCGCCAGCTTGACGCGCTGCTCGCCATAGGTGTCGGCGATCACCAGCTCGCCGCCCTCGTAGTCCGTGGGTTCGGCGAGGAAGACGGTGCAGGAGATGTCGGTGCGCACGCGCTGCGCCGAACCCGGCACATAACGGATCGCCTGATCCACATGGTCGCCGTAGTGGTTGCTGTCGCCGCCGTAGCGGTTGAACATCGGCGGCAGCACGCGCTTGGGCAGGGCCGCGGTGAAGAACAGCGTGTTGCGCTCCAGCGCGGCCAGCAGCAGGGCCTGCAGCTGCCGGGTGGCGGGCGCCTCACGCGGCAGTTGCTGGTTGTGCTTGACCTGGGCCGCCTGGCTGCCGGCGGTGCGCGCGCCGCTTTCCCACTCGGCCTCCTCCAGCCCGGCGCGCAATTGGCGCAGGGTCTCGACGTCCAGTACCTCGGGAATGCGGATCAACATGGCGGACTCCTAGAACTTGTAGCTGCCGGTGAGCTGGAACATGCGGCCGGCGCCCGGCACATAGTGGCCGGTGTAGAGCGAGTCGGCATAGAGCTTGTCGGCCACATTGCTCACGTTCGCCTTGAACAGCAGCTTGTTGGCGATCAGCGCGTACTCGGCCATCAGGTCGGCGGTGATGAACTTGGGCGCGTAGAAGCCGGGGTTGCGGTTGGGCTGCTGGCCGCTGCGCCCATTCAGGCCGGCGCCGACGCGCAGCTTGGGGCTGAGCTGGTAGGTGGTCCAGAGCGTGCCGGTGTGCTGCGGCGTCAGCGAGGGGCGGTCGCCCTGCATCTCGCCGCTGCCGGCCGAGCTGATGTCGATCTTGGCCACCGGCATCCACATATAGGAAAGGAAGATCTCCCAGTCGGCCGTGAGGCGGCCGCTGAAGTCCATCTCCACGCCGGCGGCATGGCGCTTGCCCGACAGCGTGACCAGATTGACGAGCGGATCGGTGTTGCGCTCGTGCAGCTTGGTGGAGCGGAACAGCGCGAAGCGCGAACTCAGCTTGCCATCGGCCGAATCGATCTTGGCGCCGAGCTCGAGGTTGATGGATTGCTCGGGCGGCAGGTTCTGGTTGTCGGCGCCCAGCGAATAGGCATCGCCCGAGGTGTTGAAGGAGGTGGCCGCCGAGGCGTGGAAGGACATCAGCTCGTTAGGCTGGAACAGCAGGCCCAGGCGCTTGCTCCATTCCGAGATCTTCATGCGGTAGCTGCTGGTGCTGACCGGCGCGCTCGCGTTGTTCGGGATGGCAAAGCTGTCGTAGTCGCCGCGCAGGCTGTCGTAGCGCAGACCGGCCAGCAGCTTCCATTGCGGCGCCACCTGGATCAGGTCCTGCGCATACACGCCGAAGGCGCGCGAGCGGTATTCGCTGGTGCGGCGCAGGCTGCGCCGGCTCTCGTCGATGGCGGCGCCATCGTCCGGGCGACCCACCGTGGTGCTCGGCTTGACGGGCACCACCCCACCCTGCGCGGCCGTGAGCGCACCGTAGACCTGCTTCTTCTCCAGCGACATGTCGGCGCCGGCCTGGAACTCATGCCTGACACCCAGGGCGCTGATCTTGCCGGCCAGGTCGCTTTGCGCCTGCAGGCTCTGCATGTCCTGGATCTTCAGCTGCGTGCCACGCACGAGCACGGTGTCGGGGCCGAAGCTGGCCAGCGACGCGGCGATGCCGCCCGGCTGCAGCGCCGCCGGTGCAAAGCGCACCGTGCCGGCACGCTGGTCGCGCGTGTAGTCGGCCTGGCGGATCTTGGTGACGAGCTCGAGCTGGGTGTCGAAGCGGTGGGTGTGTGTCAGCGTCGCATGGGTGGCGCTGCCATCGTTGCGGTCGCTGGCCATGCCGTAATAGGCATCGGGCGACACCGGCATCAGCGTGGTGCTGGCAGCCGGCGCGGTGGGCGTGGGCTTGATCCAGGGCATGCCGTAGTTCATGCCGTTGTTGTTCACCAGGTGGTAAAGCGCGAGGTTGAACTCGTCCACCTCGCCGATGCCCCAGCGCAGGCTGCCGGCCACGCCGGCCTTGTTGATCGATGAGCCGGCGCCGTTGTTGTCGGAGCGGGTCAGCATGGTGCCGATGCGCGCCGCGGCGCTCTCACCGAGCCGGACATTGAAGTCGCCCACCGCACGCACGCCCGCGTGGCTCGACACCGTGACATCGAGCTGATGCTCGTCGATCAGGCGCGGGAGCTTGGTGACCTGGTTCACCGCGCCGCCGGTCGAGCCGCGGCCGAACAGCATCGAGGCCGAACCGCGCAGCAGCTCGAGCCGATCGAGGAAGAAGGTGTCGCGCTCGTAGAAGGCGGGATCGCGCATGCCGTCGACGAACACGTCGCCGGTGGCCTGCAGCGGGAAGCCGCGCAGGCGGATGTCCTCCTCGCCGCCCTCGGCCGCCTGGAAGGTGATGCCGGCGGTGTTCTTCAGCGCTTCCTTCATGGTGTCGAGGTTGCGGTCATCCATCAGCTTCTCGGTCACCACGGTGATCGATTGGGGGATGTCGCGCAGTTCCTGCTTGCCCTTGCCGATGCGCGTCTCGACGGCCTGATAGCCATCCTTGCCGCTCTTCTCGGCTGCGGCCTTGGCGCGCACCACCGGCAACACGTTGTCGACCGCCTCGTCGCTGGCAGGCGGCAGCTGCTGGGCCCAGGCCGTGCCGGCCAGGCCGAAGCCGGCGGCCAGGGCGCCCAGCGGCAGCAGCTTGGCGCCGGAGGTGGTTTTTTTCTTGCGGGATGAAGTCATGAGAGAGAGCTCCTGGAGTTGGGGCATGGCTTTGCCCAGGCGGCCTCCAGAGGCGCCGCCGGCATGGCTAGCGGGATTGAATTGAATGAAAGAGGAGGGTCAGGTCTTGCGCGGCGGGCTCAGCGCTCCAGTTCGTAGGACAGGGGCGCGATCACGAACCATTCGATTGCCTGGCCGTTCTCGGTCTGGGGCTTGAAGCGCGCCTGCCGCATCGCGGCCAGCGCCTGTTCGTCGAGGCGCGCAAAGCCCGAGGACTTGTGCAGCAGGATCTGCTTGGGCAGGCCCTGGGCGTCGACCAGCACGCGCAGCAGCACCACACCGCTCTCGCCGGCGCGGCGCGACAGCATCGGCACCTCGACCGGCGGCGCCACCAGGTAGCGCACGGCGCTGGCGGCGATCTGCTTGGGCGCGGGCGGCTGGAGCGGCTGCACCGCCACGGCGCTGACGGGCTCGCTGGGCTGCGACGTGGCGGCGGGCGTCGGCGGCGCGGCCTGCGTTGCAGCAGCGCTGGGCGCTGCGGCCGCGTTCACCTGGAACACCGGAATCAGCGTGGCCGGCTCCAGCTGCTGCAAGCGCGCCTGCGGAGGCGGCGGCAGGGGTTTGGGCGGCTCGGTGCGCTGGGGGGCGCTGACGATGCTGACCACCAGCGGCGCCAGCTTGTGCACCGCTTCGCGCATGGGCGCGATATGCATGATGGCCCAGATGCCCAGCAGATGCAGGGCCAGCACCACCACACCGGCGAGGCGCGTGCCGCGCCCGGCCTGCGGCTCGTAGCGCAGCGGCGTCAACATGGGCAGCGCTGGCAAGGCAGCGGCCACGGCCCGTGCAGGCGCACGCTCGACACGCGGCGGGTCCGGCTGCAGGGACATCGGTCCGTAGGGCGCGAGAGAGGCTTGAGGCATGGTCATGGCGGCTTGCGGGCGCAGCCTGTCTGGCTGCCAGGACGACATGCTACAACAAATGCGAATCGTTCGCATTTGCTTTTCATCAAACTCATGCAAACTTCCACCTAGGGCAAAGCCCTGAGGTGGCGCCCCTCACCGGGGTCGGGCCCTGCCTGTATGCTTGCCCGCATGAAAACATTGACGCGTTGGCTGCTGCTCTCCGGCGCCCTGCTGCTGGTGGCGCACCTCTACCCCGGCGTGCAGGTGACGAGCTTTACCTCGGCGATGATTGCGGCGCTGGTGCTGGGCCTGCTCAACACCTTGCTGCGCCCGCTGCTGGTGCTGCTGACCCTGCCCGTGACGGTGCTCAGCCTGGGCCTGTTCCTGTTCGTCATCAACGCCCTGATGTTCTGGGCCGCCGCCTCGCTGCTGGATGGCTTTGCGGTGACGGGTTTCGCCGCCGCGCTGATCGGCTCGCTGATCTACAGCCTGTGCGGCATGCTCATCGACGTGGTGATCGAGCGGCTGTTCGTCAGCGCTGACTAATTGGGCAGCTCGGCACCGGGCGGCGCCCCGCGCGGATACATATCGGCCAGCAGCTGGCGGCGCTCGTAGAGCAGCGCGCGCAGACGCGCATCGATCACGGCGGCCTCGAACTGATCGGCCTCGCGCCCACGCGACTGGCGCAGGCCCGAGCGCATGCGGTCGATGGCGCCATTGAGATCGCCCATCGCGGCCTGGGCCTCGGCCTGGGCGCGTACGGCGCGTAGCGGCTGGCCAAGTTTGTCCCACAGCAGGCCCAGGCTGCTCCAGGCGCCGGCATCCTGCGCATGCAGGCTGACATGGGTCTGCAGCGCCTCGCTGCTCTCGCGCAGCTGCGCCTCGCGGGTATCCACCAGCGCCAGCTGCGCGCGCATCAGCAGCATGGGTCGCGAGCGCTCGCCGGCCAAAGGCGCCAGCGCGGCCAGGCCGGCCACGGGCTGGCTGCGCGCGGCTTCCAGCTCGGCGCGCAGATAGACCAGCAAGCGGCGCGCGCGCGCATCGGGCCCCAGCATGTCCAGCAGGACATTGGCGGTCTTGATCGCGCTCTCGGCACGCGCCCAGTCGCGCATCTTGATCGAGGCCAGCGCACTGGCATAGCGCGCCGCCAGCTGCTCGAAGCCCTGGCCCTGGCGCGCTCCGGCGTCCAGCGCCTGCAGCTGCGCCCAGGCCTCGGCACGCGCGTCCATCAGCACGCGCGCACGCGCCGCCAGCAGTGCATGCTCGGCCACATTGGGCAGGCTTTGCACTTCGCCCGTGCCCAGGCGCGCACGCGCCTCGCCGATGCGCTCGCTCGTCAGCGGGTGCGAGCGCAGATAGGGGTAGCTGCCCGTGTCCATCAGGTGGTAGGCCTGCTCCATGCGCTCGAACATGCTGGCCATGCCGGCGGGCCGGAAGCCGGCCTTGGTCATGACCTGGAAGCCGACGCGGTCGGCCTCGCGCTCCATGTCGCGCGAGAAATTCAGTTGCAACTGAGCGGCGGCGGCCTGGCCACCCACGATGGCCGCATTCGCGGCGCCGACATTGCCGGACTTGGCCGCAGCCAGCACGCCCAGCAGGATGCCGGCGGTGGCCAGCAGGCTGGTCCGCGAATCCCCCACGATGCGGCGCGCGATATGGCGCTGCGTCACGTGCGAGAGTTCATGCGCCAGCACCGAGGCGAGCTCGTCGCGCGCGCCCGTCATCGCAATCAGACCCAGATGCACGCCGACGAAGCCGCCCGGCAACGCGAACGCATTCACGCTGCGATCGCGCACCAGAAAGGTCTCCCAGGCAAAGCGGTCCACCGTGTCCTCGCCGATATTGCCGAGCTGCTTGGCCGATGCCACCAGCGGCGCCCAGGTCGCCTCCAGATACTCCTGCAGCAGGGGATCGTCGAGGAAATCGGGATCGGGCCGGATCTGCCGCATCACCTGATCACCCAGCTTGCGCTCCGCGCCGACGTCCACGTCCGCCGACACGGAATCGCCCAGGGCCGGCAGGTTGACCTGCGCGATGGCCCGGGTGTTCAGGCTGGACGACACCACCAGCGCGGCCACCAACGCGATGAGGCGGCGCGGCGGCGGCGATTGCAAGGCTCGCAAGAATCGGGACACGGTCGAAGTTCTCCTGAGGCAAGTGCGGCAGCGTCGCTGACGACTCTGCCACAACTATGATGAGCGGCCACAGGTTTCTGCTTTATTGCTGCGCGCCATGAGCTCCCCATCACCGCTGACCCATTTCGATGCCCAAGGCCAGGCCCATATGGTTGATGTCGGCGCCAAGGACGTGACGCACCGCGTCGCGCGCGCCACCGGCCTGATACGCATGCTGCCTGCCACCCTGGCCCTCATCACCGCGGGCACCGCCAAGAAGGGCGATGTGCTGGGCGTGGCACGCATTGCCGCGATCCAGGCCGCCAAGCGTACCGCCGACCTGATCCCGCTGTGCCACCCGCTGCCGATCACGCGCGTGGCGGTGGAGTTCGAGATCGACGCCGCCCGGCATGCCGTGCACTGCAGCGCGCAGGTGGAGACGCTGGGCCGCACCGGGGTTGAAATGGAAGCGCTGACCGCCGTGCAGATCGGCCTGCTGACCGTCTACGACATGTGCAAGGCCGCCGACCGCGGCATGGTGATCGACGGCGTGCGGGTGCTGGAGAAGCAGGGTGGGAAGTCGGGGGACTGGAAGGCGGCGTGAGCTCTCCGATCCCATCCATTCAACGCGGCCATCGGGCCATTGCCCGTGCATAACGGGGCGGCCCAAGCTCGTCTTCTCGCACCCCTGCAATGGGGGTTGATAATCGCCGCGTGCGCCTTGCCGCCCATGATCAGCTACGGGCTGCCGCCCAACACCAGCGTCATGAACCAGGCCGCTGCCTTGCTCGCTTGGGGTGTCAGCGCCGCTAGCTTATGCGCCTCATTGGGCCAGCGCGAGTCATGGTCGCGGAGGGCCCTGCCCATGCTCTTGGTGTTCGGCGCGCTCATGCTCAGTGTGATCTGGGCCATGTTCTGGAACCACTTCCCCGCGCCTCTGGCATGGATGTCCGCGGGTCCCATGTTTGCGGCCGCCGTGCTGTTCATGGTCGGTCAGGCCATTCGCGGGGCCGGTCGGGCGATGCCGGTAATCACTATGATGGCGGTCGGCTGGGTGGTGTTGGGCGTCGCGCTGGCGACGGTCTGCGTGATCCAGGTCCTCTTCCCTCTTTGGGCCGACGGCGACTGGATCGCGCGTACCAGTTTGCCCGGGCGCGCCATCGGCAATATGCGGCAACCCAACCATGTCGCCATGCTGCTTTGCTGGTCCTGTGTCGCGGTGCTCTGGCTCGGCGCAAGGCGAAGCTTGAACCAACTGCAGTCGACAGCACTGCTGTCGATCTTTGCCTTCGCCATCGTGCTAACCGCCTCGCGCACTGCCCTGCTGGGCCTGCTGCTCTTGGCAGTCTGGGGTCTCGCTGACCGCGGCCTGCCAAAGTCCATGCGGCGGACCCTGGCGTTGCTCATGCCCCTGCTGCTGGCCGCGAGTTGGCTGCTCACGAGCAGCCTGCTGGCCAACGGGCAGCCCGCCATCGGGGCCGCGCAGCGCTTGTCCGAAGGTGCCGCATCGCCGGCGCGCGCGCATCTCTGGCATACCGTCCTGGCATTGATCAAGCACCATCCGTGGCTGGGCGTCGGCTGGGGAGACTTCAATCTTGCGTGGACGCTCACACCATTCGATAGGCGGTCGCCAGCCCCCTTTGACCATACCCACAATCTGGCCCTGCAGCTGCTCGTGGAACTCGGACTGCCGCTAGGACTGGGCGTCCTGGCGCTGCTGCTGTGGAGCATCCGATTGCTGATTGGATCGCTGCGCAGCGCCGTCGGCGACGAAGCCATCGCACTGCGCTGCGCCGCCATGATGCTCGCTCTGGTCGGGCTGCACAGCCTGCTAGAGTTTCCGCTTTGGTATATGTACTTCCTGCTGCCGAGTGCGTTACTGTGGGGGATCTGCGCCGGAGACCCGGTAGCCCGTCCGTGTGAGCAGGAGCGGCCGACGAGCCTGCCAGCCACCACGCTGCGGTGGCTGGCTGTCCTGGTCGCCGCCGCCGGGCTCGTGATGCCGCTGGACTTTTCACGCGTCACGCCACTCTACGACGATGCCGCGCCTCCCGCGGACCTGCAGTTCGAGCGCGCCCGCCAGGCTTGGCTGTTTGGCACGGCCGCCGACTATGCCTACGCGACCCATGCAACGGCCTCCGCGCAAACCTTGCGCGCGAGCGAGCGAGCGGCCCACCTGATCGTCGATGCCCAGTTGCTGATCGCGTGGGCGCAAGCACTGGAGGCCACCGGCAACATCGAGCAGGCACGCTACCTGGTGGCTCGCTTGCGCGAGTTCCGGGCCCCCGAGGCGCGCGCATGGCTTCGAAAATGCGACGACGTCGACGCTACCCAGGAGTCAAGGCCCCAGTACTGCGAGCCCCCCTCCAAGACCTTCAGCTATCGAGACTTCCTCCGGTCGAGCAGCACGCACTAACGCAAAGCCTTGAATTCGTAGCTGCGACTGGCTGACTGGCACTGAAATGCTTCCGGCTTGTCCGCCCCGCAAAGCTGCAGCCAATCGTCCCCTTGTACGCTGTGAAACTCCCGAAGGCGCTCCGCCACGTAACGCGCCTGATCGATTTCGCCCACCGCGTGCAGGGAGTTCGCCCAGGCCATCATCAAACGGATGTCGACGAGTTGGTGCGCGGCGCGGCGCGTAGCGGCTAGCGCGGCGGTTCCCGGAGGCGCGCTGGTCGCGGCAGCATAGTCCGCCTGCACCGCGAAGAAGGTGCTTTGCTGCGCTCGTCGAATTCGCTGCTCCAGGGGCTCCGCGTCGGCCGGTGGCGCGTACACCGCCACCACGCTCATATAGTCGCGCACGACATAGGCGGAGCCCAAAAGCATGGCCAGCCCGGCCAGCTGCACAAGTGCCGCTGGCATACGCGACCTGCTCGGCAACGCATCCCTCCATCCCCGACCAAGGCCCAACGCGAAGGCCGTCGGCAGCAGGAAGTAGGCATACCAGAGCGGATACTCCAACAGGCTATGCAAGCCTATCGTCATCAGCAGCATGAAGGCGCTGCGCAGCAGCACAGCATCATTGCCGCTGGCATGCCGGCTCTCGGCGAACACACGCCAGATTGCCCAGCCAAGCAAAGCCAGTACCGTCAGCCCTAAAGGCCATCCGATTTCCACCAGTATCTGCAGCGGCAGATTGTGGCAGTGATCAAAGAAAGCCACCGGCCGATCCGGGAACGGCGTCATGCTCCAGGCCAGATTGAATTCCCCCCAACCCACCCCTGTCCAGGGATACTGTTTGAGCAAGGCCCAGCTGTTGGCCATGATGGCTAGGCGAGAAGGAGAGCCCGGACCTTCGGCCAGGCGCGCGTCTGCGCCGAAGGCATGCTGCCCCAGGTTGGCCCAGGCAGACACCAGCATCCAGGCAAGCGCTAACATGACGGGGCAAAGCAAGAGCAGCCTCCTCGTGAGTCGGCTGAGCTTACGATCCAGCAGGCCCCACGCGGCCAGCATGAACACTGCCAGCATGCCGGTGCGGGAGGCCGTGAGGACGGTAGCCAGAACCAGCAATTGCAGCACCGCAGCCGAGACCAGCATGTGGCGGGTCCGGCTATTCCAGACACGAATCTCGGCAAGCGTCACGGCAGCCACGCAAGCCCAAATCAGCAAGCTTGCCAAATGATTGGGTTGACGCATATTGCCAACCGCTCGCCCCGGAATACTCGAGCGGGCAATCCACTTGCCGTCGGCAAGATCCGGCGCAAATACCTGCACGAGGCCGATCAGCGCGCTCAGCAGACCGGCCAGCATGAGGCTCCACAGCAGCGCCTTCAACCACATTCGCTTGCTGGCAGTCGGCAGGGCGCAGGCCATCGACAACACCGCGAATGCCGATAGCAGCAAGGCCGCGCTCGAGAGCGCCAGCGACCATGGCAGGGCGTTGAGCCACGGCGAACTCAGCGCCAGCAAGGCCATCAACCCCAGCGCCGACGACGCTGGTGATGTCTTCAAATGCAGACGCGGCGCCAAACTCGCTGCCGCGATCAGCAGGCCGCCCCATCCCGCCACGGCCAGAAGCTGATTGAAGAGCGTGGCGGACGGCGTGTAGTTGATGGCTAGCAACGGCGGCACGGTACACGCGGCGATCGCGAGCGCCGGCGGCAGGGCGCCGACTCTGGTCTCTTGTGACAGATGCATCAGCGAAACGATATCAGTTCCTGCGCTCACCCCGCCAACGGCGCACAAGCCCCGCGCTAGCTCTTGGGAAGAAACTTCGATGCAAGCGTGCTGCGCCCGTCGACGCTCCACTGCACGCCCATCGCAGAGCAATTACCGGCGTATACCAAGGTGCTGCCCGCCGGCACATCGCCAAAGGCTTTCAGCGTGACGGTGATGCGCGCAGCCTGCGCACTCAGACCCTCGGCAAGAATCGATCGCACGACGGTAGCCGTGCCGTAGTCGCCTGAGGCAAGCAAGCCGAGCTTGGCATGGTCTGCGCCATCGAGATACCGGGCCGTGCAAGCATCTCCGAGCGCCAGCATCACCGGCTGCGCGATGCCCACCGCTTCGTCGAGTCGCGCCTTGGTCACGAAGTCGCGGTAAAAGGCCCAAGCGAGTGCTGCCAGTACACCCAGCAGGCCGACTCCGATCACGACCTCGATCAGCGTAAAGCCCCTCTCACGAACCGTCATGATCCCCACCTCTGCCATGAGTCCATGGCGGCTACGATAACCGAATCCTCCGGTCTGCAAAAAGACAAAACGGCCACACGGGCCGCTTTGTCGGAGTTCAAGTCAAAGACTTGTCGAACATCAGGTCTTAGGCAGGAACTTGGACGGAACCCCGCCGGACACCGTCGTTTCGCAGGAACCGCCTGCCACGCAGGTGACGGTCCAGATAATGTCCTTCCCATCCACGGCGGCGTCGCCAGTGCCTTGCATACGGGCAGTGATGGTGCCGGCCGTGGCACTAGTACCGACTGCCGTCACGGATGCAACATACTTGCCCTTGATCGTGTTGGCAGCACCCAGGCCCAGGCTGCTATTGTCCGACGTCGCGCTCAGCGAGCCTTCGTTGAATGCAACCACCAGATTCTTCTTCGCCACCGAGATCAATTGAGCCGCTTCGCTGACCTTGCCCTTGGTCGTGTAGTCCTGATAGGCCGGCAGAGCCACAGCAGCCAAGATACCGATGATGGCGACCACGATCATCAGTTCGATCAGGGTGAAACCTTGTTGAACGCGCTTCATAGACAACTCCGTACAAGAAAAGGATTGAGGGGTAGAGACACCCCCCTTGAATGCAGGGGTCGTGCCAGCCTGGATTCGGGCCACTTTCGTGATGCGCGTCACGGACCACCGGGGACTTGGTGGGCAGCGCTGACAATTTTCGTCAGTCCGACCGACGTATTCGGTCCCATCGCCCCGCGGCTGACAGCTTTCGTCAGTCAGCCCAGGCTGAACACCCGGCCGGCCTCCAGCGCCGCAATACGGTGTGCGGTCGTGAGCGCGTGGACGCCGGCCATCACGGCGGCAATCTCGCCCGGCTTGATATGGGTGATGTGCACGTCGGCGCTGCCGGACAGCTTGGCCAGCTCCTGACCCAGCATGCGCGGGCACAGATGCCGGCTGAGCTCGGCGAGCTCGCACTCCTCGTTGCCAAACGCCGTCTCGATGACGAGATGCGCCAGCTTGAGCCCGGCCAGGCGCTGCCAGAGCGCGGGGTTGGGGCCGGTGTCGCCGGTAAAGACCCAATAGCCGGCCGCGCCGCCATCGACGGCAAAGCCCACGGCAGGCACGGTATGCGCCGCACTCAACACCTCGACAGCACGCCCGTTGAATTCAAGGCGCTCGCCGACGGCGAAGGGACGGAACTGCAGGATGGGGTGTTCACGATCCGGCAGCCGCGTGAAATCGGGCCAGATCACGCCGTTGAACACATGCTGTCGCAGGGCATCCAGGGTCTGCGGCAGGGCATGGACCTGGATGGGCGGTCGCCCAGCCTGCGTGCGCTGGCGCATCACGGCATCCGCCATCAACGGTATGCCCAGCACATGATCCAGGTGCGAATGGCTGAGCAGGATGTGATCAATGCGCGCCATCGCCTCCAGATCGAGGTCGCACATACCGGTGCCCGCGTCGATGAGAACGTCCTCATCGAGCAGGAAGGAGGTGGTCTTGAAACCGGCGGCGATGGCGCCGGAACAACCCAGGACGCGAATCTTCATGAGGGGCTCTGGAGACGAGCCCATCGGGGGCCCGGGAACGCTACCCGAGGGTAGCGGTGGTCAGCCCCGCAATTTACGCCCCTGGGCCAAAGCCGCAAGGCAGGAAGTTGGTGTTTTTCCTCACCCCTTGGGGTGCACGGCAGGCCGGCAAAGCCCAGCGTGAAAAGCTGCACGCTCAGCCCTGCAGGAACTGCATCTGCGTGCCCGCCAACTCGATCACATCGCCGCTCTTCAAGGCCACCGATTCGCCCGTGAGCGGCAGGCCGTTCACGGTCGGTCGCGAAGCGCCTTCGACATGGGCGAACACGTAGCCGCTGGGCCGCTTGGTGATGGAGGCCACCTGCACGCCCGGCTTGCCCACCGTGGTCACGACCTTGGTGAGGCTGACCTCGCGGCCCGCTGCAGCACCATTCAGCACCTTGATGGAGGCTGGCGTGGCCGCACTGGCAGCGGGAGCCAGGCCTCCAAACGAGGAAGGCAGGCCGAAACCCGAGGGCGGCGTCGCCCCGGGCTTGAGAATCATGGTCTTCTCGTAGTCGGCGTTGTCTTCGATCAGGAATTTGATCTTGTACTTGCCGACCTCGACGATGTCGTTGTTGGCCAGCAGCTGCTTCTTGATCGCCTTGCCGTTGATGTAGGTGCCGTTGGTGGAGTTCAGATCCTCGATGAAGACATCGGATCCCACCATTTGCAGCACGGCATGCTCACCGCTGACCGCCAGATTGTCGATCACGATGTCGTTGTACGGCCGGCGCCCGAGCGTGGTCTTGTCCTTGGTGATCTGGACCTCCTTGATCACCACGCCGTCGAGCGAAACCACCAGCTTGCCCATGCTTTGACCTCAGTCTGTTGTTGCGCCCAATGACCCGCGGCTTGTGCCGCCAGCATCACGGGCGAGGCTTTGTTTGCTTTTTTGCTTACTGCTTGCGTCCGAACGGCCACCAAGCCCGGCCACCCTGACGGGTGCGCCCCTCGGCCCTGGCCAATACGATCGCAATATTATCCTTGCCACCCATGTCATTGGCTGCATCAATGAGCGCTTGGGCCGCTTCGGACAGCGAAGGGTAGCTTAAGAGCAACTGCTGGATGGATTCGCTGTCCAACATATCGGACAAACCATCGGAACACAGCAGGTAGACGTCGCCGGGCTGCACCTCGTGCTGATGCAGTTCCAGCATCACCGCGTCTTCCACCCCGACGGCGCGCGTCACCAGGTTCTTGTTGCTGGAGAACACCGCCTCTTCCGGCGTCAGCAGCCCGGCGTCGAGCTGCTCCTGCAGCAGCGAATGATCGCGGGTGATCTGGGTCAGCTGACCGGCACGCAGGCGGTAGGCGCGCGAGTCGCCCACATGGCCCAGCAGCAGATGGCCCTCGCGGAAGGTCGCCAGCACCAGGGTGGTGCCCATGCCGGCATAGCGCGGATTGGTATTGGCGGCGTTGAAGATGGCGCGGTTGGCGTTGTCCACGCAGATGTCCATGGCGCGTCGCACATCGGCCACCGCAGCGGCCGAACCGGCCTCCTTGAGCCAGCGGCCCAGCTCGGCCTTGATGAAGGA